>JAABUP010000834.1_pt1 | contig 66378 bp, 67 predicted proteins | sample 5559201 | NCBI WGS metagenome assembly JAABUP01 (sample SAMN10711887, study PRJNA513373) | rock metagenome | isolation source: Antarctica rocks | place: Antarctica
TATTAAAAACTGCTTATATATCTTGATGACGAACCTACAGCAGATCAATGAAATATGCAGTACTTTCTATTTGATGAATTTGAGGTGAAAATCAATCAGTTTAGTATAAGTCAACTACTGAAACAACTTCATTGATCAAGAAAGAAGATAGGGCTATTTCTATATAGAGTATTCATGTGACTAATCAGGTAGTAACTCTGTAGATTCAAAGACATGCTCTAGAACATAATCAATTTCTCTGAGATCATTGAATGACTCAATTGAGTCAATGAACCACTGATTGACTAGTCTTTCTTGACAAGAGTGCTGCAAATGAATGTACAAAAGATAGAAAATATGAGTGAGCATCTGTTGATGTTAAGACAACTCTCTTCACCTTTCATAGAAGGTCAGAACACTGAAGTATACTGTTTACATATGCAGTGAAGGGCTATATAGCATGACAAGTTATTCAGAGCTTCTTTACATCAGCTTTATTTAATGCATTTGTGAAGAAGAAGGTTCTACCCCTATACACTTCATTTTCTGGTTCTTGATCTGTTTTAGTACTTGATAATGCATCAATTCATCACAGTTAGATATGTTTTATACTAATTGATGTCTTTATGCTAACATATGTACAGAAGTTGATCAACATGTGTCAAAATGCAAGGGTTCATATCAAATACCTACTCTTTTATTCATCAGATCTCAACTCTATAGAACAGTTCTTTACTCAGTTAAAGACATGAATGAAAAAGCATTCTGCTATGACAGCATGCTATGATGACTTTTTGAAGTTTATAGAACTAGCAGTTAAGAATTTATCAATATATGACAATTCTGAGGCTCATTTCTGCAGTTCACATATACAATGTTAGAAGAATATACTTGTAATTACATCAATTTATATAGTAAATCAAAGTTCTATCCCTCTATTCTCTCTATATCTATAGCATTCAATGTCATTTGCTTTGCATTCTGCTTCAAAATCTCTGACATCATCATATCATGATGTTCTTCATCATACCACCAGTTTTTTAAACTAGCTTTGTCTGCAATTTGAAGCTTTAATTCAACAGACACATTGAGACAAGTTCATGGTTTCTTCTTATCTGCTCATTCTTGTACAGTTGTAAGCTCATAATGCTTCTTATTCAGTGCTCTATAGACTTCTTCTAGTGCTTTTGCTAGTGAGGAACTCTGATGTTGTAATCAATTGATATAGATTCATAGATGACTACCTCTGTCATCTATAGATTCTATAGAGCTGCTTGATAGATGTTTATTGAATGATGATGTAGGTCATTTAAGAAAAATGATACAGCAAAAAGGTACTGACATCAATGACAATGACAGCAACACAGTTTCTGCAGACTGTACAGTCAAATTTGACTGTAATTGAGGCAGAGTGTATGCTGAAGAGGTTTCAGAAGCCGCAAACTGTTGCTGTTGCTGCTGACTTAGCATTGTCAATTGCTGTTGAATAGACATCATCATCTGATAAAATAGCAATGGCATTAAAGCTTTGCTATAGCTATGACCTTGGTCTGAGAGTTCTGAAGATGCATGCTTTAATTGACAGCTTGAGAAGGAACTTTTTACTGGTTTTTCTTTTCTTTTTTCTTCTTAAACTGCCTTCACAGACATAAATTTGAGGTCATTTAAAGAAGTAATCATATCAATGTCCTCATTCCCTCACCTAATAGTGAATATTCAGGTGTCAAAGTGAGTCTGCATGACTGTATGATGCACCTTCTTCTTAATATAACATCATTTATCTTGATTAAAGCATTGTCTTGATGAACATCTATATTTTCTTATAAGATCATTCATAACTTCAATATTCTTCTTCTTTTGTTTGATCTGTACAGCTTTGACAGCAGCTGTGTTCTTCATAGTAGTAGTAACTTTAGTTTTCTGATACAATTAATGCTATATCTATAGTATAGAATTAAAGACATACCTGTTTCTTTCTTACTGACAATGTTACCTTCTTGATATCATCATCATTATATGACAGTGGTGCCTCATGCTTAGTTCAAGCATATAGAACATCAATAGAAACCCTAATTTCTTTCTGAACCTTTTCTTTATCAACTCATTGAATCATTATAGCCTTTATATTGAATCAGCTATTACTCTTAGCCAAATTCACTGTTATAGAGTTCTTCTTTGATTTTATAGCCTTATGTCTGATCTTAGCTCTACTATGCACTTTATTGATCTGTCATCTATGTATATCATCATATTCTTTTGCTAGTTCTTGTTTCTTCATCATAGTCTTTCAATATTGAAAGTGTTTAGGGCCTCAGAGTTTGACAACCCTGAAATTCTGCAAAAGTATATCTTTTTCATAGGCAAATTGATACTCTATTAAATAGTCAATTGCTTTAAAAGGGTCTGATGTGTTCTTCATGTTCAAAAGATCTGAAAGAGATAGAGAAAAGGGGGTTTTGTTCAATTGAGACTTTAATTGAGTGTTTTGAGGCTGCGGTGACAGCAAGGTTGGTTTTAGCGGCAACAGTGAGGGTGCTTGCTGACTAGCACGCTGGGGGGAAGGCTTCTTAGAAATTCCCAGAGTTAGGGCACATTTTCTAGGCATTGTGGTGGTGGATAATGGGTGGTAGGTACGTCTATCTGATTTTTTATGGCACCCCTATATTTTTTCGTGGGGTGTGTGCTCGCTACGATTCTGGCATACATTTTCCAATAGCACTGTAACCTTCAGCCAGAATCCAGTCACGTGCGCGTGAGATTTGTCTTGGGCCCTCGACCAATCATACTCGAGTATCCTTCGCTTCCATACCTTTGACCTCCTCACGACCAACAATAGAGCTTTATCTTCTCCATTGAACTTCATCACAACACCTTCCGAGCCTCTCAATTGCACCCTCAGTCCTTCAAGGTCTCTGTCTTCTGTTATTGAGCTGTGGCTACAATGTTCAGAAACGCTTTGCGGCAGTCTGGCCGCACGGTCGGCGCAATCTCTGCCACTAGCAGAGTTGCCGCGGTAAGCTCACCATCCTCTTCAAGCACCTCTAAGAACTCTTCTTGGCCCCAAGAAGGATCAATGTGACGCTGCTATGGCAATTCAGTCAGGTTTGAGGGAGTGGCGGAGCTTGAAGCTTCAATTTTCGCGCTTACGATTGTCCAAATACTGATCATCTGGGTGGTCCTCGCAGACTCGGACAACCGCACCTGCCACCTTAGCCACCGCCTCAAAGCAAGTACGAAACTATGCTGTCGATGCAAAGGCCTCCCCAACCGAAGTTTCCTCCATTCTGGAGCAGAGAATCCGTGGTGTGCAGGAAGAGGCCGGTCTTGCGGAAACGGGGCGTGTTCTCTCCGTTGGGTACGTATAACAATCTGTGAAGTTACCTAGACTGGAGAAGGCTTTCAGAGTGTTGCACATCCTCAGTACAGAATCTAAGCATGGTTGCATGACAGGGATGGTATCGCTCGTGTTCACGGCATGAATAATGTCCAGGCTGAGGAGCTTGTCGAGTAAGTGATCAGCTTGAACATAATCTCGCTACTGGAGCTGACATACGCAGGTTTGCATCTGGGGTCAAAGGCATGTGCATGAATTTAGAAGCTGGCCAGGTTGGTGTAGTGCTTTTCGGTTCGGATCGGTTGGTCAAGGAAGGCGAGACTGTTAAGCGTACGGGAGAGATTGTAAGTGATCTAGGTAATCATGTCGGTATTCTATTACTTCACTGACATCGAGTAAGGTCGACGTTCCAGTTGGTCCAGAGATGCTTGGCCGTGTCGTTGATGCGCTCGGTAACCCCATTGACGGCAAGGGACCCATCAAAACCACGGAAAGGTATCGTGCACAGCTTAAGGCACCTGGTATCCTGCCTCGCCGCTCTGTTAACCAGCCAGTTCAGACGGGTCTCAAGTCTGTTGATGCTATGGTGCCGATTGGACGGGGTCAGCGGGAATTGATCATTGGCGATCGTCAGACTGGCAAGACTGCCGTTGCGCTTGATGCTATGCTCAATCAGAGGAGGTGGAACAACTCGAATGACGAGTCCAAGAAACTTTACTGTGTCTACGTGGCAATCGGGCAGAAGCGTTCCACCGTCGCTCAGTTGGTTAAGACTCTCGAAGAGAATGACGCCATGAAGTACACGATTGTTGTTGCCGCTACCGCGTCTGAAGCTGCCCCTCTTCAGTACATTGCTCCTTTCACTGGATGTGCTATGGGCGAGTGGTTCCGTGACAACGGGAAGCACGCCGTCATCGTTTTCGATGATCTGTCAAAGCACGCCGTGGCTTACCGTCAAATGTCGCTTTTGCTTCGTCGTCCCCCCGGGCGTGAAGCATACCCTGGAGAGTAAGTATCTCAATGTTTGCACAACTCGGCAAGATAGCTGACCATCTTGAAGCGTCTTCTATTTACACTCTCGTCTTCTTGAGCGCGCTGCTAAGCTGAACGAGAAGCATGGCGGTGGCTCACTCACGGCACTTCCGATCATTGAAACCCAGGGCGGTGATGTTTCTGCTTATATTCCAACCAACGTCATCTCGATCACCGATGGTCAGATTTTCCTGGAAGCCGAGCTGTTCTACAAGGGTATCCGGCCGGCCATTAATGTTGGTCTGTCCGTATCTCGTGTCGGCTCGGCTGCGCAGCTCAAGGCCATGAAACAAGTCGCTGGGTCCTTGAAGCTTTTCTTGGCGCAGTACCGTGAGGTTGCTGCATTTTCTCAATTCGGTTCAGATCTGGACGCTGCCACTAAGCAGACACTGAACCGTGGCGAACGTCTCACCGAACTTCTCAAACAGAAGCAGTACCAGCCCATGGCTGTCAATGAGATGGTCCCTTTGATCTATGCCGGTGTCAATGGCCATCTTGACAGTGTTCCTGTCGACAAGATTCAGCAGTGGGAGTCTGATTTCCTCGCCCACCTGAGGAGTAATGAGGGCGACCTGTTGGCAACAATCGACAAGGAAGGTCACCTTAGCAAAGCATTGGAGGAGCAACTAAAGGAGGTCGTGATATCATTCACCAAGAGCTTCACGTAGAAAGCGTATAGGTACGTGTATTTGTATATCGATCCTCAAGTGTGCCTGGATGTATCACTAATTCGTTTGAAGCGCCAGCTGTACGCTGTACATTCCAGATCCAGTCACTCGCAGGGCCGCAAAGATCCTGGCCACCTATTGTACAACATGTTGTGCGACCGAGCAGTCTGCAACATTCAGCCTTCGCGGAAACTCTTTTCTTTGCCTATGTATTTAAAGCACTTGCAACGGCTAGTCTAAAATCACTTAGTGTCACCTGTTTATAAGTTCCTGCAAGTCTGAAATCACGGCATGCTTCCTGACGCAGCATCGGGCATAGTGTAGGGCTCCAGGAAGTCACGCTAACGCTACGTAATTCCTGGCCATTGCGTGTCTGATATGGCTGTTCTTCTCCCATCAGGAGGCTCCAAAGACACTATCACCGGTTTGAGAGTGTTGCTGGATTGTGTAATCTTGCTCAATCTGGCAGACAATACAGTCATGCAGTGACTGACATGAACGGAGGACTCGCCCTCAAATGCCCAAGTGGCGCTAGAAAAGTCTGGCTGTGTTGATCCATGGTAGCTTCAAGGTCGGACTATGTCAGCCCCTCAAAAGGTGGATGCCGTAGACTGAAGCCAATACATGGGAAGCATGCATCGATCCGTAAACTCGAGCTCTAAGGCTAATTATAAACGTTTCCTCTCTAAGGCTACCTATACTTCGTACTGGTCCGAAGACGAGATTCTTACGGAAGGAGAAAGCAATCTTGAAAGCCTTTCGCGGTTCGTCCAGCTCGATTCTCTTCGAGAACGCAGAGTGTCTGAGGTGGGATCTAAAACCATCGACCGATTCGCCTGCTTGCATTGAACCACCAGACGTTAGGGCAAAAGGCATCACCCAACGAAGATGATGAACGCAGGTTCTCATACCTAGGAATTAGGACATGTAAAGGTAGGTATCGAGAAATAACTCGAAGTACATCACTTCCCTGTGGCACAAATGCATCACTGTAAGGCAACATCAGGTACATAGATTCAAAGTCTCGCTTTATGCTGTTTGTATGCCTGCTCTGCTGTCAAGATATCACAGACTTGCTTAGCCTCTTGAACAAATGCTTTGACCAGGATAATCGAGGAAAGCTCTTGTCATGGTAAATATATAATCATGACTTTCGCCTCAAGACGGGGTTATCAGTCTTACAACCGCCGCCAGTGCGACTTCGTCTTCTCACGAAAAGTACTTCGTACATACATTTTGTCAGCAGAAAGCCTTACGAAATCACCCGAATGATGAGTCAAAGCTTAGCGCGAGATCTAGTCCGTAGCCACTTGATGTTAAGGTTAGCTGCAGATCTGTCATGTACCTTTAAGGTATTACCATACCTAAAGGTACTCTACACAAGGTACACTATTGTAGTGTAGTAAGCAGAATACCCATACCGCGACAGGACGACGTCAGCGAAGTCCAGTCAATCTGCAGTGCTTAGAAATATCGATTTCCTTTGCGAAACCTTCTCTCTATCCGTTCTTGTGGAGTCTCTAGTTAGGAGCGTTGTCCGACCTGACCGCCGTGCTTAGATATCACCATCGCGCCGGGATCGTATGCAGTAGCAGGCTAGAGCAGTCGAGGGAAGAATCGAGTGCGCGAGCAAGTCCTCACAAGCGCTCAAGTCTGTAGGCATTTCTTGGCCCAGATATGTTTCGATAGTGGCAATTGCTGACAACTTAACTTCAGCCTGAAAGTCGAATCAAGTGCATTTTGACGACATCCACACGCTTACGCAGACTCGTTTCAACGTGGAGGCGAGAAAGTCACAGCGGTTCACTGGGCGGAGCCCCGATGGTTGTGTCCGGAGCTTGTGTGATAAGCCCCGATAACTAGGCTGGTTGATCAAGCAAGGAGTGCTGCGCAATCGGCCCTTTAACTGCAAGATTTGCTCGGCAGTCTGAAGAACTTCGTTTGCCGGGAGCACCTACCAACCAACGCTTGCCTGACCAAGCTTTGTCACCATCTGTTAGAGGAATCTGTGACGGGATCGTTGATTACCTACGCAAGTAGAGCACCCGATCGATCAGGGGTCTTCCCGATCCTGGGCTGATAGGCAGACACTATCATCTTTCGACTGGTAGACGTTGCCCCTATACTACACCTCCGCATACATTAGTCTCCTCAGTTGGCGAACTGATTGGCTTTGCGTTTGCCACTCGTGGCGGTCAACGAGACAGTGTAGCGGGAGCATCCTCATATCTTAAGGGCCGCGTTTGAGTGCTGCCTCTGGCCGGCAGCCTTACATAACATTGAGCTGAGTTCGCAGTTGTCGTGAATTTCTCCCCGGCACTGCTAGACCTCGCAAAGCATTATCTGCTTAAGTCCGTGAGCTAAGTTGTGCCGATGACGCCTACTCCTCTCTCGACTACTTCTTTCAGCAACGGCGCACAGTCCCCTGATGCTCAGTATCGGGTTGTGAGAAAGCGAAACAGGGTTCCTCTCTCCTGTGCGCCTTGCAGGAACAGAAAGTGAGCATTATCTGCGTGCCCTGTCTGATGCTGCCTGTGTGGCCTTGATGACATGCTTCGCCACTAGCTGCCAAACCTTGCTGCAATGTTGCTGACACCTGAACTAGGTTGAAGTGCAACCGATCGAATCCATGCGGAAATTGTATGAAGAAAGGAGATGCTCTCTCGTGCACGTATGCCGCTCCAGGCGCTCGCAAGAAGAACTTGTCAAGTCATGGCATTTCCACCTCTCCTGATGACATGCAAAATCGTATTGACCGCTTGGAAGGTCTAGTTCTTTCCTTGATGACGAATGGTGCCCAGTCCGCGGTACCTGCTGCTGCTGCTGCTGCTTTATCGGCTCGAGGCAGTACTGGCTCTGCTGAGTTTCCGCAGGACCTCGATGCGGAAGATGATGATATGATCAAAGAAGAAGGCGAAGATGCAGAGAGCGAGACAGATCAAGTTGCGCGGTCGTTTGGCGTCATGAGAGTCGACAACAATAGGTCCATGTATGTTGGTGAAGCACATTGGGTCGCTATCCTTAGTGATGTGAGTGGTACATCCTCGCGTCACGCCTCTAGGCTTGACACTGAAGATTGATTAGATTACGGAGGTCAAGAACTACTTTAACGAACACAAGAAGCAATATGAAGACCAGATACTCAAGGTCAGGGCGTCTAAGTGTGATGGAGACTTTCGAGGTCCGGCTTTCCTCTTTGGAGGGCAGAAGCCTCCTGATAAATCCGAGATCCTGGCTTCTGTACCTCCAAGGCACACCGCTGACAACTTGCTGTCACGCTACTTCAATTCGTACGATCCGGCCGTTCGTAAGTAAGAACTAGTTGGTACAAGTTATTACTTTGGCTCATGGTTATCTAGACATTCTACATCCTCCTACATTTTATAAGCAGGTGAGGCCACATACCCCAGTGTCATCTCGATGACTCCCCAGCACTGGCAGCCTGCCGGTGCTTTTTGCCCCATGGCAATAATCGGCCACCGCAGCGGCTGTTCTGTTTTCACCATTTGATCGCAGTTTCTCGGCACATACTCGTCAAGAAACAGATAGTGTGTGGAGAGCGAGAAAGCAGCTGACGTGTTGTAGTACGAACAATACTGGCGGGACCCTGACAGGACATGCGTGGTCTGGGTAGGGCAACTCTTCGCCATCTTGACCCTCGCGATGCTCTCATATCACCGAGCTGGCGATGAACCCCCTGAGTTCCGCGGCAAAGTGCTTGACCTCACCAATACTTATAGGAAGCTAACCGCGCAGTGTCTGGTGCTTGCGGACTTCACTAAGCCTGTAACTCATATGATCGAGACGCTGATCTTACACCTGCATAGTGAATACTCTCGAACTAAAGATGCGGAAGTTGGCATCTGGGTTATGGTTGGGATGATTGTGCGTTTGGCAATGCGTATGGGTTACCATCGAGACCCGAAACCTTACACCAACATATCGCCGTTCCAGGGCGAGATTCGCCGCCGAGTCTGGACCTTTGTCCGGCAAGCCGATCTGCTTTTTTCCTTCCAGATTGGTCTTCCAAGTATGATTCGTTTGGGTGATTGTGACACGGATCTCCCACAAAACATATACGACGATGAGTTTGATGAGGATACCAAGGAGTTACCGCCGTCGAGGTCGAGAACCGAGCCTACACCTGTCTCATACATGATTGCGAGAGCTGAGATAGCCTTTGCATTCGGCAAGATCGTGGAGCAGTCACACTCATTGAACGCATGCTCGTATGAAGAGGTCATGAAGTACGATGCCAATCTTCGAGAAGTGCGAGCTCAGTTACCCCCACATCTAAGGCTGAGATCCCTGGAGGATTCCATAATGGATCCTGCAGCTCTCATTATGCAAAGATTTAGCCTCTCTATCCTCTATAATAAGGGTCAGTGCGTCCTTCACCGGAAGTTCTTAGATCGCGCCCGGGGAAATCCCCGATATGCCCACTCGCGGCGTACCTGCATCGATTCGTCGATGGAGCTGCTACATCACCAAGTGACGCTTCACTACGAGTGTCGCCCTGGCGGTCGACTACATAGTATGGAAAGGGCAGCCACATCGCTCACAACCCACGATTTCTTACTCGCCGCCATGATCGTCTGTCTCGAGCTCTATTATGGCTGGCAGGAGGAATCTGCGAACAAGAGCGCTGATGACCTATACACTTGGGGTTTAGAGAGGAGATCGGATATGGTCTCGGCGCTCGAAGCTTCCAATAGCATCTGGAAAGAGCAAAGAGACCAATCTATGGAAGCTTACAAAGCGTCGGGAGTACTTACCGTCATGCTCGCGAAGTTACAAAGGCCCCGTAAGAACCATCGACAAGTCCAGCAGCCTTCATTTGCTTTTCCCAACATGAAGAAAAATATGGACAGAATACCGGCCTTAGGTACATTAGAGGAAGAACAGCCAGAACACACGGCGGCCATGACGTTGGGTATGCTCAGCGGCGGGCTGTCACCTAACAGAGCAGCCATGTACAACGGCATATATCCCACAACGTCTAATGGCAACGTAAACATGGGAGATATGCAACCGACTGGTATGACACCCCAATTCTCAATGGATCAAAATCCGAACGGCGTTGCATCGGCCCCGAGTCCGTTTTCCACCATGGGCGCCGGTAATGAGATGATGGATATACCGCCAGCGAACTTTGACTGGGTAAGAAGTCCCATCGTGCATGTACGAAGGTCCTGCTGACAGATTTAATTCGTAGGATGCATGGGACTCGTATATCCAAGGCACGAGTCTCGACCCAGCGAATCAAGTCTGGCCAAACGGCATGGACATACCAGCACCGACACCAGCTAGTAGCAATGATCTTCAGCAGCAAAATGCTTTTGCTGACGGTGGAGGAGTTTTTATGGGTGTCAGCACGCCGCCTGGGAATACCATGTGAACAAACTAAAAGTCATGGGGTACCCGGATGGTACAGGGGTTTCGGGGTCAGTGTTTGTGGATATCCACTTATGTTATTCAATCCGTTATTCTTTCCGCCTAGTAACTCAGCTCATAACCAACCAGGAGATAGTCCCATATATCACATCGATATATCCTTAGTACTAGCAGAAGCTGTTTCTAATATCAGGAGTTGCAAATGGCGCAGTCCTGTGCTATGGAAACTACGTAAGATCATATACTAACACATCTTCATCGTCACCTAACGTCTGCGGAACCTTCGAATCATTATGGTTTCCGTCTCTCCATGAACAGAGAATAGCAACCATCTAGCAACATTCAACAGCTCTTCCATCTCTCAGATCTCTCAGATGAGATTAGGGGTGCAATGAAAAGCCGTATACTCTGCTTGTTTTGCAATAGTAAATCCATGCCATCAGAGACAGAGTATATATATATATATATATATATCACACCTTCAAGTCCCACCTACCGCATCACCATTAGGGCCAACAATCACAATGATGACGAGGCGGCTTCTGTGCTCTATAGCTGAACCTTTCCCACTAAAGTAAGAACACAGAACATACTGTCAAAACTTCCAGTAGGTCTGATAGATAGCCTCTGGGTCAACATAAGTTCAGTGTAGTCCTAGTTAGTGCGAGGTCCAATCTAGAAACGCGCAATTGATTCTTCGCAAACTGTACATGCATGATCATCATGTACTGCGCTCATATCGAGCAGTCGACTATGCCTGAAATCCGGTAACTCATTAATATGTACACGGTGGCCGTGGGCTCGTCCTCCATTCGCTCAGGCCGAAATCGTGGATTGCTGTTGAGATCGGAATAGCGGCTCATTCGGAAGGTAGTGATGATGAGGAGCTCCTGCAGCTGTTATGAGAACTTGAAATTGTTGATAGAGCGAGAAGAAGCAGAGAGACACCGGTTCGGACCACGATGGAAAGCTGAAAGACAGAGCGAAAAGCACGTTCACATGAGGGTTGCTGTCGATATGCCATGAGTTCCCATTCGCTCTTGGTATACATGTACATAATGACACATGAAGATTCTGAACGGTAATACCTTGGATCTTCAAGGTGACCTTTCGTCCATGAGTGTCTTTGTCATGGTAGCAGGACGTGCTGCAGTGTTATGCCCAAGGCGAGTCGCTTAGATTCACGTTGATCCGCCTTATTCCAGAGGTCAACATCGTGCTGATGTGACTTTACCTGGCATCACCTCCGACGATACACCATCAGTGAAACTCAACGGATAATTGACACCATGCCAACATTCAAAAGTCTCCCTGTTGAGATTCGTAATGACATCTACCGTCTCCTTCTGTGCCCCAATGATGGCATAGGTCGTCGTGGCAGGCATATTGTACCTGTTCCATTGGTGAAAGGCGAGATCAAGTACAACCCTCACCCTCACAAGCCAATTCATCCTGCAGTCTTGGGCGTGAGCCGCCAAATCCACGACGAGTCCGCTTCAGTACTGTACGGCGTGAATTGCTTTTCCTTCATCAGTAGCCTCGAGGTACATCTTCTTTGCCAGTGGTTCGAAAAGGTCGGAACCGAGAATCTGCAACGCATACGAAGAGCCACCATTGTTCTTGTGCCGTATGAGCAGTCGCGCCTCACGCATCAGCAAACTCACGACATCAACAGGATCTTCTCCAAATGCCTGAAGATATTCACAGCCAGATGCTCGAAGCTGCAGCAACTCGCTATCGTGGAGAACTGGCCAAGCGCAAAGGTGCAGATGGCAGCCTCGCAGCATGTGCTTGCCCTGACAAAAGTGGTTGGACTGAGGGAGCTGAAGCTCAAGCGGTGGGTCAGCCTCGAGGCAGCGGACCAAATGATCAGGCTTTTGGGCTTGAGAGGACAATCTGAAATCAAGTTCGAGATGAAGATGACAAATGTGAACGGCAGAGAAGCAGTAATTCATAACAAACCGGTCTGGGACATGGTTGTGACAGCGAACGCAAATGTGGACGAAGTCGTCATGGAAAGACTGGCTCGAGCGTGGGACATCTTTGATGGGGTCCTAGACTTGGGGCTAGACTTCTGAAGTTGAAGGCAGGAAGGTACGAGTACTCGATATGCTTGCCGAGATCAGTAGGCTGATAGGGACTTTCAAGCTGTTCTTTGGGAAAACAAGAGTGACTGATGTACAAAGTCAGGTCGGTCCAATGGTTCGAAGAAAGCTCATGGTAAGATGAGAGCTTTTTCCAAGCGTGGTCTTCTTAGGCAAACACGGCTTTCGGCAGTCGGTGCATTTGTTGGATGCTGTGGAGTAGATGGGTGGGGAAATCAATGCGCGCTTGATGTTATACTGGTCAAGATGATATCAGACTGGCTCTGCTCTTCAATGCCGCATGAGGCTCTCAATAGGCTCCAACTGCACTGCAGTCAACAAAGGGTTGGTGTTCCGGTTATTGTGATTAATAAGCGAGCAAGCCTCATATAGGACAGCCCCAGGCCTGATTACATCCATGTGTTTCGTGATCTTATTGCGTCTCAATGTTACAATCGGTGGAGATGTGGATTGATTTTCCATGGATGCTTTCATGTCATAATAGAAATGAATTGTCCTCGGCTGGATTCCCCTCAATATAGTCTCGAGATAACCCTACTACAAGATTAGACATGCGCTCTTCGTCGAGCTAGGGCGCATATCTTCCGAAAGTCAAGATGCCGAAAGAGAGATACCTAGACGAAGAGGAGGCCAAACCTCTGACACAAGACGACGAGTCGCAACCGGAACCTTCTCGTGACTCCCTAGACTCGATTACCTCCGCCTCCACAACCTCCCTCGTACTCGAGCGTTTGAATGGCTCCACCGAAGCAAATGGCAATGACCCCCTCAAACAGCAACATCGTCAAGGCTCCTTACCGAATGGCCACGATCTTAACGACAAAGAGGATGACTATGATATAGAGGGAGGTACATACCACCCAGGGGCTGGAAAGCCTATAGACAAAAGATTCCGGCGCATAATATGGATGCTAGTCGCATTATGTCTTGGAGGCTGGATACTGGCGTTGTTCCTTTTTCTTTCGCGGCAGACTTACAAACACTCCTCGGCCATTCCGCATGATCCAGCTGCAACAGCATCACGGGGCTCAGGCGAGAAAGTCACTCTGGATCAGGTACTCAGCGGCCAATGGCGACCAAAGTCACACGAGATCTCCTGGATAGCAGGGGCAGATGGAGAGGACGGGTTACTTTTAGAAAAAAATCATGGACAAGGGAGAGATTATTTAATTGTGGAAGACGTGAGAACTCGGAACGGAACGGTCACCTCTATGGATAGTATGACCTTGATGAGAGATGGTGCGTTCAAAGTCAATGGTAATTCGATATACCCGAGTAAAGTGTGGCCAAGTCGGGACTTGAAGAAGGTACTGGTTATGTCTGAAGAGCAGCGCAACTGGCGACATTCATTTACTGGGAAATACTGGATCTTTGATGTCGCGACACAGACAGGAGAAGCACTGGATCCGGCAAGTCCAGATGCAAGAATACAACTGGCTTCCTGGTCACCTGAGTCTGATGCCGTCGTCTTCACGAGGAACAACAACCTTTTCCTGCGCACTTTGTCCAGTCCTACAGTCAAGCAAATTACAACCGATGGGGGCACGGAGCTATTCTACGGAGTACCTGACTGGGTTTACGAGGAGGAGGTATTTCAGGGCAACAGTGTGACTTGGTGGGCGGAGGATGGCAATTATGTTGCCTTTCTACGCACGAACGAATCCGCGGTACCCGAGTACCCCATCCAGTACTTCGTTTCCAGACCCAGCGGAAAGAAGCCTGCATCCGGGGAAGAGAATTACCCCGAAGTTCGAGAGATCAAGTATCCCAAGGCCGGTGCACCTAACCCAGTCGTCGATCTCCAGTTCTACGATGTCGAGAAGAACGAAGTTTTCGCTGTTGAAATTGATGGTGACTTCCCAGATGCAGATCGCTTGATTACAGAGATCGTATGGGCGGGCAAGTCAGGCAAAGTCCTCGTTAAGGAGACGAATCGTGAAAGCGACGTCCTTAAAGTTGTGCTCATTGATGTTACGAGACGCACTGGTGAAGTCATCAGGACAACAGATGTCAATGGGATCGACGGTGGATGGTTTGAGGTATCTGAGGACACAAGATACATCCCTGGAGATCCTGGCAATGGCCGTCCGCATGACGGTTACATCGATACGGTTATTTACGAAGGCTATGATCATCTGGCCTACTTTACTCCCTTGGACAATCCTCATCCCGTACCGCTCACCTCAGGAGCCTGGGAAGTAGTGAAAGCTCCTTCAGCTGTAGACTTGGTTAACAACCTCGTCTACTTCGTAGCTACCAAAGAGAGTCCTATCCAGCGGCAGGTGTACAGTGTCAAGCTTGATGGTTCGGACTTGAAGTCGATCACGGATACAAAGGACGAAGGCTACTATGGAGTCTCCTTCTCAAAAGGGGCAGGTTACGCCTTGCTCACGTACGAGGGTCCAGGCATTCCATGGCAGAGAGTCGTCAGTACTCCAAGCAACAAGGACTTGTATGAAGATGTCATCGAAGAGAATGCAGCTCTCGCGAAGCTCGCAGCCGAGCACGAGCTACCGATCGAGATTTATCAAAATGTCACGATTGATGGGTACACCCTGCAAGTTGTGGAACGGCGGCCACCTCACTTTAACGCCAAAAAGCAGTACCCTGTGCTCTTTCATCTTTACGGCGGACCAGGCTCTCAGACCGTGGACAAGAAGTTTACAGTCGACTTCCAAGCCTATGTTGCTGCGAATCTTGGTTATGTCGTCGTGACTGTCGATGGACGAGGGACTGGATTCATTGGGCGAAATGCACGTTGCGTTATTAGGGGCAATATAGGATACTACGAAGCTCGCGATCAGATTGAGACGGCAAAAATCTGGGCTACGAAGAGGTATGTGGATGCTAGCAGGATGGCAATTTGGGGTTGGAGCTATGGTGGTTTCATGACTCTGAAAACATTGGAGCAAGACGGTGGGAATACTTTTCGTTACGGAATGGCAGTAGCGCCAGTGACAGACTGGAGGTTCTACGGTATGTATCAGCTATTCAGAACTGTTGATTCCGCACCTGCGAGAAACTGACAATTGACTGCAGACTCCATCTACACCGAGCGCTATATGCACACCCCGCAGCACAATCTTGAAGGCTATGAAAACAGCACCATCAGCAATATGACGGCACTCAGGGACAACGTGCGCTTCCTTTTTATGCACGGCGTAGCGGACGACAATGTGCACATGCAGAACTCACTTACATTGATCGACAAGCTCGATTTAGCTGGTGTGGAAAATTACGATGTCCACGTCTTTCCGGACTCCGATCATAGCATCTACTTCCATAATGCTAATAGGATGGTCTATGACCGTAGGTTCTCCTGAAAATTGAACGTGATGCGATTGTTGCTGACTACTGAAAAGGGCTTAATAGCTGGCTAGTCAATGCGTTCAACGGGGAATGGCTGAGGACCGAGAACGCAGTGCCGTTGACAAACGTCGACGTGTCATCGCGAAGGCGGTAACGAAGCTGGCTTGGATGGGGTTTGAATGGTGTCTGGAGCAATGCATTGCCTGGCGTTTATTCTCCGGATGAGACCACATTGGAAGGTCCCCGGACGCGGCGTTAAAATGTAGTCAAGAATTTAATTTGACCAGTTATGAAGAGAACATTAGAGCTTTTACAGGGAATGTGCCTTCGTACTGTATGTGAACTGTGGCTTATGCAAATGCTTGTTGTTGTAGTTGGACCTCCAGGAGCCCCTTAAGGCGATTGGCTAAAGATCAATGACGAACGCCCGCGGTGACATCAGACCTAATGCCTAAGGTAAGCGGCCAAAACGAACGTGGGGTCACCCAACATATGTGATCAGCTACTTCAGTACTTTACTCTCACCACAGCCCATTGATAGGCAGCGCAATGTCCCAAGAACCCAAAATGTCGAAAACAACGAAAGATCTCCTGTCCAAAGTGCAAAAGATGGTGCCGCCCATGTTGGAGAAATTCCACAAAGGCGATTACCCCTACCTTGGTGGCCCAGAGGAACAAAGGCTAATGCCCGTGTTCTTTCAGGTCAATTGGGTAGGGTAGCGGTTATAGGAGGCAGTCAAGAGTGTGTTGAGATCCTCAATGGCATACTAGGGAGGGTGCGGATGTTGATCATCACCGCACGGCAGTTATACTGGAGCTCCGTACTTTTCTGCTATGGCTTCTGCGCGTCTCGGTATGGACTTCCAGAGAGCATGATCATTCTTAGAAGGTCTAGAAAATAATCGGAACATACAGGTGCGGACATGGTATACACAGCTTCCATCCAACCCCCTGCGTCACTCTGTTAACCCCAGGTCCACCGACAGAGCCATGTAATATGCGAACCCGAAGCAGCTCAAGTACGTCAGCCTCCTTTCCCACCCCTTCCATTGACTAATCCCCCCTTACTCACAGGTCATCAAAACCTACTCCCCCAACCTCATGGTACACCCCTACATGCGGCAGACACACAACGTGCACGAAAAAGAAACACACGACCAAATCTTCCAGAACGTAATCGACATGCTTCCCCGCATCCACGTCATCGTCATCGGCCCCGGTCTCGGCCGCGACTCCCTCATGCTCGAAACCTGCGCGCGCGTCATCACCGAAGCCAAGAAAGTCAACATGCCGTTCGTCCTCGACGCGGACGGGCTATACCTCGCGCAATCCCGGCCGGAGCTGGTGCAGGGGTACAAAGAGTGTATACTGACGCCGAACGTGGTTGAGTTTGGACGGCTGGCGAAGAGTAAGGGGGTTGATGTCAGTGGGGCCGATCAGACGCAGGCGTGTGCGAAGTTGGCGAAGGCGTTCGGGGGCTTGACGATCATCCAGAAGGGCGGCGTGGATTATATTAGTAATGGGGATGAGACGCTGGTGAGTGATTTGGAGGGCGGGTTGAAGAGGAGTGGGGGCCAGGGCGATACGTTGACGGGGAGTTTGGGAACATTGTTGGCGTATCGGAAGGCGTATATGGATCGCATTTGGGATCATGAGAATGATCTCAAGGGGCCTGAACTGCTTATGTTGGCTGCGTTTGGGGGCAGTAGTATTACGAGGGAGTGCTCGAGGTTGGCGTTCAAGAAGTTAGGGAGGAGTTTGCAGGCTAGCGATTTGACGGAGCAGGTGCCCATTGCTTTCAATCATCTGATAGGAGAGAAGGAAGGCGCAAAGTTGTGAAGATCTTAGATCTTAAAGAGGTTCCTGTACACATATTGAAGGCTCTCGATTTTACACTAAATGGACTGTATTGCCGTTCTACTGTGATTTCTCAGTGCTAAATCAAAGGGTGATGGTTGGCCTAACCAACGTAGAAAAGCAGAGAACACCCCCTGTACCGCTTGACCAAACGCCCGCTAATGCTGCATGATCAATCAAGCCTCCGAGATCCCATAAAGAGATGGCCAACCTCAATGCCTCTGTAAGCTTTGGATAACGCATGCTGAATGAGAAAAACGGACTTCCTAGCGGCGCCTCTTCGCCGCTGCCATCTGGGTCAACTTCATCCTCATAGCCTCTTTCTGTTTTTTCAACTCCAGCTCCTTCCTCAACTCCTCATCGTCCTCTTTCCTAGCCACCTTCGAAGACATCTGCTCCTCTTCTTCAACGTCAAATGCGCCAGCCTCCATATCGGATAGGTCTGACTCATAGTCCACTTCGTCTTCCTCTTCTCCGTCAATTTCGTCAGAGTAGTCCGCATGACGTGACTTGGATACTGGACGGGTAACAGAGGTGCTGCGGCTCCTATTGTCGGCACGGTCATCGATATTCTTCTTGCGTACGCTCGGGACAGCTGGGTTGGATCGATTCATGGTGCCTTTGTAGTTCGCTTCTGGCAAAGGCCGCGCTGTACCCTTGTACCCCACATCCACGGGCTTCTTCGACTTTATCAATGCCTTCTCTCGATTCCTTCCAGCTGCACTTGAAGGTGCCGGACTGCTGCCCTTACGATCCGGCGTATTCTTACGACCGTTGACAACAGCATCTTTTGGTCTACCCTTCGACTTTCCAGATGCCTCTGCTTGCAGGGCCAGTCTCTCCTTCTTGCTCAACGTCTCTTTCACTTTGTGCTTGATGACGCCAACATGCGTTGAAGCTGTTTGAGCCGCCTTTGCTCGAGAAAGAATCTCGGCGTAGGAGCCTTTCTTCGGTGCAGCCTTGGCGGAGACTGTAGCGGGTATTGGAGATGCGTTGTTAGGTTTGGCAGTTCCGCGGTATGGAACCGGCGCAGCGGTGACTGTAGATTTGTCTGACGACGTCTGGGGCTGTGGTCTGTTGGGTGGTGGATTACCACGTGTCGTAATGGACGCGGCTATGTCTCTTCTTGCGGTCTTCTCGTAGGGGCGCGACAGCTGCTCTTCCGCTTTCCGCTTCTGTCCTAAGCTAAGCCCACCACTCGTCGGAGAGATACCGTTCCGTGTTGGAATGCTTGGTAGTGGCTGCTGAGCCGACGTAGTAATGGTCGATATTGGTGTGCGAGGTGCAGATGGTGGCACATACTCGCCGCCTCCACCTATAGACGAAAGCACTGAGTTGAGGAACTGTTCGGTCGGTAAGCTTCGGAACCAGGACCATATACATTACATGACCTACACTCATAGTATGTATCTGGTGGCCGATACTGAGGATCCTCTTGTCACCACCGGTGATTTGTTGATAGATGAAGAGTCATGGTGTGATGAACCGTAAGCTTAGTCAAGAGATATGGGACAGACGTAAAGGGTGCATCGCTTGCGAAAGTAATTGGAGTGTTACGACGCAGTTGAGAGCGAAGAGTTGTTGGGCGAGTTATGTCGGCGTGTTAGATAGTAGTATCTGCGAGCGAAGTAAGTATAACTGCTGAGCTAAGCGAGCCCAATCAAGCTAGACTATCGCACACACTCAACTTTGGACATCTTGAATTCGTAAAAGTAATCCGTCAAAGCATAGAAATCTACACTTCAGAGCTCGACGTTTCAGTCTCCGCCCAATTCGCGGTTAAATCGATTGAATCTCTTGTTCGACACATCTACCACGATCGAAGTAACGTTCCCCTTACACCACCTGTTTTCCAAGACTCACGCACTGAAACTCGGAAGAACACCCCACTAACAATACCGCAGCTACTACCAAAATGAAGCATCTCGCAGCATATCTTCTCCTGGGCCTTGGTGGCAACACCTCTCCGTCTGCCTCCGATGTCAAGGGTGTCTTGGAGTCTGTCGGTATTGAGGCGGATGATGAGCGATTGGACAAGTTGATCTCTGAGCTTGAGGGCAAGGATTTGGCCGAGGTATGTTACAGCTCGATGCGCAAGTGCGCACTCCTGTTGGAAGAGTTAAGAAGCTGACGCAGGTACGGTAGTTAATCGCGGAGGGTACAACAAAGCTTGCTTCCGTTCCATCCGGCGGTTCTGGTGGAGGGGCTGCAGCTCCCGCTGGGGGTGCTGGGGGTACCGCTCCTGCTGAGGAAGCTAAGGCGGAAGAGAAGGAAGAGGAGAAGGAGGAGTCGGACGAGGACATGGGCTTTGGTCTTTTCGATTAAGCGATTGCGATCCCAAACGCCTATGGAGACCCTAGGTGCTTCTGTTCGGCGGGAAAGCAATCTACAAGTCAAGTGGGTACCATGACAAGCTGTGCAGGATCATAGGCGGCGATATACGGCATCACTTTGTAAACGTGATCGCGCCGTAATTCGTTGTACTTTGAGAGAACATAGCTTATTGCGCTCTCTTCTAAGATACCTGGCTTTCACTCCCAGCTATGAATGCTGTCATCTATTCCTGAGCAGTCTACAAAGTTGTAGGGTCCAAGTCAGACAGAGCAGCCTATCGGTAACATGTAGAAATGTAGGGTTGGACGCCCTTAGCGCATCCCACTACTCGGTTAGCGAAGTTGACGCATTCGACTCCGCTAAGGTGAACGTCGAACGATCCACTCCCAGCGACAACTTCTCATCGCGCGTTTCGGCATTCATCGAGAAGCGCATCCACAAGTAATCTGCAATCATGGCGGACGACCAATACGTGAGTATCTGCCGATACTCTCTACTCTGATCCAGTTGATGCTCCGTGCGCTTGACCATAAGCTGACAGACAACCCTATCAGAACGCCGAAGAGGCTGCTGGTACGCCCATCCGATCTCCTGTTTCCTCGCCTTATCCCAAGAAGACTGAAGTGTGGACACAATCCATGGAGTTCCAGGGATGCAGATTTGAGGAGGAGATATAATGCACCGGTGAACGTCAGAGGCTAATGCAAGGATCATCAACAGAGCTCAAGAAGAAGAGAACTTTCCGCAAGTTTTCGTACCGTGGTATTGACCTCGATCAGTACGTCTCTACACTCATGGCAATCATACATTGGGCAGGAAGGACTCAGAAGTTGATGGCACCACCCAGACTGCTCGATCTCTCCTCTGAACAACTCCGCGATGTCGTCCACGCCCGTGCCCGCCGTCGATTCAACCGTGGCCTCAAGCGCAAGCCAATGGGTCTCATCAAGAAACTGCGCAAAGCCAAGCAAGAGGCTAAGCCGAACGAGAAACCCGACCTCGTCAAAACACACTTGCGTAATATGATTGTTGTACCGGAGATGATTGGAAGTGTGATTGGTATTTACTCAGGCAAGGAATTCAACCAGGTGGAGATAAAGCCGGAGATGGTTGGGCACTATCTTGGGGAATTCTCGATATCATAGTGAGTCAGCGAGGAGGGAGGTGAACCCGAATGGACTCGCGCTGATAGCAGATGTAGTAAGCCTGTCAAGCACGGAAGACCAGGTATTGGTGCCACGCATTCGTCTCGATTCATTCCATTGAAGTAAAGGGTTGAAGAAAGGTTATGCGATGTGTTAGAACGTAGCAGGTTGCATGTTGTACCTTCAATAGCAATCTTGCAGTCAAAGAAATCGTCGTTGAAGGTCGTATATGCCGCTCTTGACCGCTTAGTGTGACGCGCTCTGTGTTCTACCTTAGTACACCATGATGTTGATTTTTCGAGCCCTAAGGCTATTGTGAACCACTTCCTCTTAGTTTGGCAATTTCGGCATCATCATACCTTCTAGAACGATCCAGCACCACTACTTGGAGATTCCGGCTTTCGTTCTCTTGTGATCTACTGATTACTTCCGATCGTCCTAGGGTGTCCCTGCATTTGTGTCCATCGCCAGACCTTGTGCAAAGCATCTCTCTAGAGAAGCCATCCCGAAATCGAAAGGAAGTCTCCAGACCTTCGCGCATTCCGAGTCGCTTTCCAATCATCTCATGTTTACGCAGCAACTCCCCTTCTGGAGCTCCTCCGGTAACTACTCATTCCCACCCCTTCGCTGTCTGATAAAACCCCACTGCCTCCTTTTGCGGTCTTGCCACCGACTGGCAAATTTGGCTCAAGGTTTGGACTCGCTCACACATCAGTCCTCATAGTTTTTTCCAGATGCCATACTATTCAAGGTCTTCAAGCAACGCCATCCATATAAGGACTGTGGTTTATGTTTAGTCACCGACAACTCCCTTAGGTCCAATTACACCATAGGTCGCTGCCACATACTACGAAAGACCTGAGCTTACAGATTCCCTCCCATACCCGCCGCCGCCCATTTGCTCCTCGCAAGCAGTTCGCCACTTCTGTGTCCAGAAAACATGGTAACGGAAGCTATGTTCAGGTATGCTTTGAGCCTTTGCTGATGCATTGTACACTCATAGGCAACGCCTAAACCTAAGAATACTTTCCCCAAATTCGACGATGCAGATGTCGAGATCCGCCTTTCAACTGGCGAGAATGATATCTACCGTCTACATAGCTTTGTGCTGGCCTTGCACTTGCCCTTCTTCAAGGCCAGCTTGAGCGACCGTTGGGCGGGAGGTCAGGAACTAGGGCTGTCAGAAGGGAAGCTAAAGTGGGAGTATGAGCTCAGGTTCAAAGGACACGCAGATGGCATCCTAATCCGGAAGGTACGTCCTCTAAACCTACATCCTCGCGGAGTCTCAATAGGCTTATAAAGAGTCTGGGAAATTTACAGCCTCCAGAGGATACTGCCAACGACGTATCAGAGTCCCAAAATGGGACGCTGATGGATGTTCTTCATAACGCTCCAGACTTAGTAGCAACAGCTCGACAGGCAGTCATCTACGCCCATGAGCAACTCTTCCGTCTACTCTACCACGCTCCGTCGACCATCTCAACACAAGCATTTACTATTGCACGAAGGCCTATAGAGGACCTCTATGCGATCGCGGATATGTACGGTTGTACCGCACTGGTGGCGACACATATGGGGAAGCACTTGCAGTGTTTCAAGAATGATATCGACCTACTCAGGAGCTGCATCGATGACATCCCATCCATACTGGACTTCTCCATGAAGACTAGATCAGCGTGGATCTTCCGGAAAGCAATGGTTCGACTCATAGGCTGCCCTCAAAAACTGGATCCAGCGACTCGCGAAGCATGTGACAAACTAGGTCTCAAAGACCTTATTGAGGCCAAAGAAGCTGAGTTCAGACTCTTGCTGCAACATACCGAACACCAACTGTTTACAACATTTGGTTACGGTCCCCTCAATGAAGCGGAGAATCGCCCAGTAGCTGGTCTGGTAAGAGACTTCTTCCGTGAGTGGTTCGCAAGCAAGATCAGAAAAGGTCAGGGATCCGGGATGAGACCGGGCTACGCAAAGGTTTACAGGCGCCTAGAATCGGTAGATATTCCGGCTCGTTTGAAAACGGAGGCGTTCATGAAGCAACATATCTCATGCCGCGTCAGCACTCTTACTTTCGAGCAAGCATTGAAAGAAGCCTTTAAGAACACGGCACCAGTAATAGCGACCATCATGACTGCGGGAGCCTCCGAACTATATCTGTATTATTACGTCAACCCCAAGGAATCTCCCCTTACCTGCATCAACATCATAGACGACGATCTACCCTGGAAAGGCAAGCCTTGGTAGGAGGTTGCTGGCGAAGGACACCAACGACCCTTGTCACCGGTCTCCAGCAGCTCTACGAAAACGTCGGTGATGGAAATGTATCAGCGCAGAATGCAATTCCTTCGTCTCACTGATCTTACGGAAGCTTTGGCTAGCTTTGGCTCTGGACTCTGGCTTCCTTACCACACTACCACTATGAGGCTCTTCGGACTTTTTCGGTACGCTTTGCAAGCGTTCGATGTTACCAAAAGCCAGAATATAATGGTTTCAATCTATCTCGCTAATTGTATTGCCCTAACATTGGGGCTACATCTTCTTTCGCTTCTAGCTGATCAATCTTGAACACCTAAAAGATGGGGTGAAATCTGAAATAGTCCAAATCACTGGAAGGAAAAGCGTGCCCTACCATACCAGTGAAGGTTAATTTGGGGCCATTCCTTGGTTTCGTGAGAACGCCGCATTGGGACAACACGCCCTTCTCTATACTGGCTTTCTCATCTCTCTGAAGACACTTATACTTGCAGGTGCGATCTTCTCCAGAGCTGCATAGACTACGCACCTCGTTTGAACATAACCTACTATAGCCGCAATTACATCCGTTCTGCTTTCCCCAAATACCATCACCGTAGAGTGTCATAGCAGAGCAATGATAGGATATCTCCTGAGAAACTTCATTCCGGTCGCAGTCCTCCCTTCCATCACCAAGATATGTCACTGATTTCAGGGCTCCTTCAATTCACTCGCCATGATCATGCCCTCCCACCCCGACACCGTGCAGCACCCACAAAACACGTCCTACGTTGCCCCAGTTGTAGCATTCCCGTCCACCGCTCCCGCTTCCTCGATAACCACCCCGCAACTCTCTCAACGTTTATTGACCACCACAGCTGATCGTTCCGATGTTTCTTGGCAAGGCGCATATCAGTCTTTCAATTCTCGATGGACCTGCGCAACCTTTACAGGATCCGATAATGAAATTTCCCCAGCTTCACCAACACTCACATTCCGGACCGGATCTCACTTCGCTCCCATACAACGGTGACCTTAAAGAGAGTTTTCTCCCGGACCTAGACCGCGAGTACGGGACCTTCAGATTTTCGTTTTATGCGGTATATTTCTCCAAAAGATCCCCCTCCCATCTTTCACGAGTTCATAGCGTTGAGAAAGTTGATCGGCCTAAGCGTGGAAGGTGCAGAACGGTTTGCTATCAGGTGGGTAATTTCCCTAACACAGGACTCATTTCCTCGCAACCTCCAACACAACCCTACCAACCCCCTGTCCCTCCTCCGCTGCTACTTCCCGCACTGCACCACTCATCTCAGCCAGTATTTCCAGGAACTCATCGACCCCGCCGCCAACGCCGAAGTAGACTTTCTTCGCCGCTATTAGAGCTTTGCTGTTGTTGTTGTTGTTGCTGTCCCCTTTTCTTGATAAGAGACTCATGAGCAGTGTGGTGAAAGAGCGCAGAGTAGAGGGGGAATAGATGGTCTCGCTGGCAAGGACGAGCGTATATGCTGTCGTCGGAGGAGTACCATTACCCAGGAGGTGGATGAACTGCTCGCTCCAAGCGCCGGAGATGGCGTCGATATATATACCCCGCTGTTGCAGGTCAGATGCGAATTGTTCTAAAAGAGCAGGTGTGATCTCTAGATCGTCTTCGTTGGCGGACGGTAGCGCTTCGCGCTTGGTAACCTTGGCCCAGGAGAGGAGGAGGTTGGGGATTGTGGCGAGGCGGAGGACGGAGTGGTTGTAGTCTGCTAACGTAAAGCGGATATGATTGTGCCGTGGTGAGGAGAGAGCGGATTGGAAGAGGGTCATGCTTGGGAGAGCGGTGCCGCAGCCTAGCTGTGCTGGGTTAGCTAATTTGTAGACAGGTTTTGCGTGTATATTTGGGGCGGAGGGTATGTACTTCGATGCAGTGGACTCTTCGGTCGGTTGTCCCGTTGTTGATGCCAGGGTCGTCTGCAATGAGCTTTGCCAGATCCATCGAGCATTCCCAAGTCTTGAAGCCGCCCTCGTAGACATTAGTCTTGATGTCGTCCTTGCCAAGGCCGGAAAGCAAGTCGTGGTCGTCTTCCGAGTCCTCTGCCATTAGTTGGGCGCGGATGTCGAAGAGCTCGCGGCGTGGTATGTCGATTTTGCTGCCGTTGCGGGTCGTGATGTGTACTGTGCTGTAGGATATTTTGGATGGTAGTGTCGAGAGCTGGGAAGAAAGTATGGTAAGCCAGAAGTTTATGATGAGATAATATAATGACGACGATGTAGGAAACATAATATAGTACTGAAGGAAATAAGACTTGATGCAGGTCCTCATGCTAAGCGCGATGGTCCAGATCGATATAGTCCCCGAAAGATGGAGTCCCTGGACCGGATGGAAGAGTGGGCCGCCATATTGCTGTTGGAGCTTTTCGATGCTGATAGCGTGTTCGAGGACCTCCGTTCTTCATAAAGTTCCGTTCCTCAAGCTGCTTCACAGCAAATACCTCTCCGTCTCTCTTCTTGATGAGCTTGTGGGACTATTGCAAACGTCATTTTGCAAATGTACCCAATGACGTTATATGTCTCTCCACCATTCCAGTCCGTGCAGAGCCGTCGTCTCGTGCACAGTCTCCTGAATAGAACACATTAGCAAATGCGCTGCCCTTGAACAACGGAGGCCAAGTGTCTCATTCGCTTACGCGTCGAACAAAATGCAGTACCAGTGGCGATGGAAAAGCTCATCTGACAGATTACGACCAAGGTAGAATCGAGTCCTCGTTTGAGATTGAAGACCCGTTTGCCTCGTTGGGCCCGTCGATTATGTGGTGAGTCGCCGAGGATCCAGGTGTTGTTCGATTCGAGCGATTGTACCTCGTCGCATAGCTTTCTTCCATTTGGAGGAATCGGGTGAGTTGAAAGCCTGCTTATACGTTTCAGGTTCACCCACTGAATTTATTCTTCTGACACGTTGGTATAGGTCTCCTCTACGGCTGTAATCGCCATGATATTGGTCTCGGATCCGTACCTTGCTGGTTCGGATCGTGTCGCGTCGATCGTCGAGTTGTACGTTCAGTGACATTAGGTGGAAGGTCTGTTCGAACGACCGAATGGTTTTGAAGTATCCGCGGAGCAAGATGCATCCTACTATATATCGTTGTTGGTCCATGATGAGATCGTATACGCAATGGTAGCGGTGCGCCGCTTAATATCTCCACCGCCTTGTTAGCTAGAAGGGCCGGGGGTGCTTCCAATCTCGAACACTTACATCGAAGTCTAAATAGATTATAGCACAATCCTGTGGAACTGAAGTGACGACAAGATATCCCTCCAGTAGTCTTAAGCCATTCACAAACATTGTTGGTGTAATCTACTCATGCTATCTCTCGGATGCTCTGAAGGGAATGGTGTACGTTTGTTGTGCGTTTGCATGAAATAAGAAGCATTAAGCCAACTCCAGTCCGGTGGGCATTGGATCCGATGATGCCAGCAGGAGCTTGCGATGTGCGGATGCATTCATTAGTGCTTGGTTCTTAATCTTTGCTTCAGCTGACGGAACCTCATGCTCTTTCTTCTCCTGACATGGTGGCTCAGTCAAATCCATCTCCGGTCCAAGCTTGTGGATGGTTTGCCCAAGCTTCAGATGATTTCGGACCTGGTGAACATAGATTGCTCTCGCGCAAAACTCGACTCCGTTTTTTGAATGCTCCATGTCGGTATTGGTGTTTGAGCTTCTTTGTTCCATCGCCGGAGCTTGTAAGTCTTGGTTTCAACTCAGTAATCTCTTGCTCCGCTCTGGTATCGCATGATGTGGGTAAGCATAGTAGATGATGTAGAGTAATTGCCTATTCAGTTTGTTGAGTACAACCTGCTGTCTCTTCACAACAGACTGAAGATCTCTAGTGATGAACTCTAGGTAGATTGATTCGCCTAGGGGAGCTTGCGATCCTCGACAGCATTTCTGATTGCTTCGATCTTGATAGTCGCTTCAGCTACAGCGTTACTATGCTTCTTCCCTCCACGACATGCTGGCTCAGTCAAGACTGTCTCTGAGCCCCGCTTTTGAATGATTTGCCGTGGCTTTAAGTAGTTTCGGATCCACCGGACATATATTGCTCGCGGGTGAAATACGGCTGTGTTTTTCAAATATTCCGTGCCAATTACAGAGTTGTCATTGACCGCCATGATCAAGCTCTTCTTATACCATGCGTGGAGTCGCCCGAATATGTAGAAGAACAGGGCGACGAGTATGAAGATGCACGCCATGTAAAGACATGAGATTGTAAGATAGTCCATGTTGAGGGACTCAGAAGCCATACTCCCGTCTGGAAAAGCACACATCTGCAAAGAAATTGCAGAATCAGTCAGTCAGTCCCAATATCAGGCTATGCAAAGATAGCTCTCACCAAATGCTCCCATTTCCTTTACCGTCTGTTAGACACAAATTGGGCCGCAACCGTATTGTCTCATCCTTCATCGGCCACGCTTGCCGTTCTTGCCCTCTTTAACTGTGGGCTTCAGAGGTTGCTGCTGCTGCTTTCATCGTTCTCCTTTCTTTTCATACTTTGCAACCACTACTTGTTGGGGCTCTCTTGCATGCTTCATGTCTATCTCAACACTCAGTGAGATTTCCTTCATTGCGTCCTCTTATGCCCATAGAGTTCACGCATGATTTTCTTAGTCCCTGAGGTGAGTGTCGTCCTGCCTCACTTCACTTGCCATCACTTCAGACCATTCAACTTCTAATGCACTTGTGGTAGAGTCAGTGACTGCTCACTAAGTCTCACAACTAGACTACCTTACCTCTAGGAAAGTTGATGAAGACCCAGTCATTGAGGAAATCCAAGATCGTCTGACTTGCAAGACCCTTCACTCTAACGTGAATGAGATGCTGAATAGTCAAAAGTCTACTGAGACTTGCTTGAAACGTCTTCTATGAGATTTGACGCAGATATTCCCAAGGTGCAGGTCATGATGCTTTCAATTCATGTGAATCAGCGCCAGTACACACAGTCTTGAACTGTCTTACCTCAAACCTCACAAACTGATGCTAGTAAAGATTGTCTGATCTGAAATCCCAAAAAGTGAATCTGTAGTGTTCTGAGCCCCATGAGTGTGGAGATTCGTCTACAAATGCCGCTTCAAGTGACAAGATGATGTCAGAAGAGGATCTGTGAGCTTAGACACTCATGTTGCAGCTGCTGCCCTTGATGCCATGTTTTGCTGAAAGGGTGTGAGCGCAGTTTGTATAAGTAGAGTAGTATAGGCAATACCAAGTCTATTGCTTAAACTGTATGAAGAAGAAAATGTTCAAAGGTGTTTGTAGAAGTATTTGTTGGTTTAAATAGTCAAGGATGAAACAACTATGCTTAACAGTGAATGAGTAAAGGTCTCACAAATTCATTGATAACCTTAAATCTAGATGAGATTCTCTTCTTGAAGTGAATTCTGTAGTAGTAAATAGGTCCAAAAAGTATCCTTCACAGCTTTTTCTGAGGGGAGATGCCTGCGTGACTGACCACATGGAACGAAGAAAGTCTTGAATGATTCATGGAAAAGAGCCGGTGTAATATTTAAATTTGAATGGTTAATTGATGACTCCTCAAGATGAAGGATGAGCCTGAACTGTATTGTAATGGTGATGTGGTGCACAAAGTCTCAAGGCTTACCTCTGAATATTCACTGAGAGATGTTGACTAGTCCCCGGTATGTAGCGGGAGACGGCCAGGTCACTCTCAGCGGCCTTCAGACGCATCAAGCGCGTACAGAATCCTTTCGTCTTGTCATGCTCTCACACCCACTTTCACACTCCCTCAGGAGCCGGCACCAGATGTGCGCAAGCAGCCCCATTGTAAAGTCCTGGCCGTTCCGTGAGCACGGTGCTCCAGTTGACGTCCCCGACAGACCGCAAGTCCGGCTCTGAGCTAATTTTCCAGGGTCCTTTGGTGATGGAGCAAAGGGCGACTTCCGGGAAACAAAGATGCACTTGACATGGCACGAATGACGATATCAAAGAAACAGCCTCCCATAGAGAATCAAAAGTGTATGACATCGAATGCTAAAGCACTGCATAATTTCCAACGAGATACGTTCTACTCACTAGGTCTTGCATAGTATGAAGTCGAGGTTCAATGAGCTGAGGACTCGAAGAAGCGACATCCATGGCTCCGTTCTGGAGCTTGAAAACATTCTCGTCATTGGCTTCCTCATCTATATCATCGCCTGAGAAGCCAAAGTTGAAGGATTGTGCCATTAAGAAGGCGCAGGCTGGTTAAGGGGCTGCTGGAATGACGTTGAGGTCGAGCTTGAGGCCTCGAAAGTATGCGAAGCGAGCGGAGGATCTTCTTAAGATCTCCGCAAGAGTGCGATGGGTGTGAGGTAAAGCCGCGCACCAAACGCTATGAGAATTCGAAGTTTGGGGAAAGCTCTGTGTTGCAGATGCAATGATGATAATTCAGCAAGTCCTCTACGAGCAAGTAATCGGATGTAGAGATCATTTTACCACTTCCAAAAAGCTATGATCCATATCCATTGGCAACTAGGTCTACACGCTCTGCCTTTTCTAATAAACGCATTACAATAGCTCCTCACCATAAGGAAGCCATCCATCAAGCATGGCCATTGAGGCCATTGGCGCTATTGATCTTCGGCCTCACAACGGCCTTTTCTAATGCCTGCAGCACATCTGCTCTCAGATCGTCCACATCTTCAATTCCACAGCTTATCCTCACCAAGTCGTCGAATACTCCCGCAGCTTCTCTTTGTTCCTTGGGAATCCCGGCATGTGTCATGCTACCGGGCACCTCCACCAGACTCTCTACTCCTCCCAAGCTCTCTGCGAGTGTGAAGATCTGCGTGCTTTGGCAGAAGCGCTCGGCGGCCTCCTTCCCACCCTTGATACGAAAACTGAGCATACCGCCGCCCATGCCTTTGCGATGTTGCTTTATAGCAATGTATCGATGTGGGTGTGAGTTCAGACCGGGGTAGTTGACCGCGATAACGTTTGGAGAGGCTTCGAGGGCTTGAGCGACGGAAGTGGCATTCAACGTTGCCTCTCGGGCGCGTAGATGAAGCGTCTTCAGGCCACGGTGGGCGAGCCAGCAGTCGAAAGGAGAGGGCACAGCACCAATAGCATTTTGAAGGAAGGTCAGTCGATCCTTAATTTCTTCAGAGTTGAAAGCTGCGGCGCCCATGAGGACATCCTATTAAGAACATCAGCACTGCATCCAATACTCCTGAAGATAGAAAGCACTTACAGAGTGTCCGTTGATGTATTTCGTCACTGAATGGATGACGATGTCTGCACCATGGTCCAATGGATTCTGGACGTAGGGACTCAGGAATGTATTATCCACCACAACCATTATCCCATACCCATGAGCCACGCTTGCAACATTCCGGATATCGACCAAGCTAAGTGTAGGATTACTCGGACTCTCAATCCAGATCAACTTCGTTTCATTTGGCCGGATGAGCTCTGCAATGTCTACCTCAAGGCTCGGGGAGAATGTAACTTGAACGCCATGTGCAGCTGCAACCTTCGTGAAGTATCGGTGCGTGCCGCCATAGACGTCAGAGACAGAGACCACATGTGAGCCTTGTGCGAGAGATTGAAGGATTGTTGCTGTAGTTGCCGAGCCAGAGGCGAAAGCTAGGGCGAACCGTGCATGTTCCAGAGCGGCAACAGCTTTCTCGAAATTGTCTCTGCACAGATCATTGGAAACTACTTGATGACATGTCTGCACAACATCTGCTCACCTGTTCGGGTTTGCGCTTCTGGTATACTCGTAGATGCCCACTGGCTTTCCAACCGCTGTCTGCGCAAATGTGGTCGATAATGAGATCTACCAATGTACATTAGTCCTGGATTCGACGGCTAGAGAAGATGGAATGTCGGCTTACAGGTTCTATTACAGCTCCCGTCACCGGGTCGTGAGGACTACCGGCATGCACCGCTAGGGTTCCGAACCCATGGACGGGTGATGGAGCTCGAGGAGGTGTCTCAATGGAATGGTCAAGTTGAGTCATTGTATGGTTCTATGAATGCCGAAGTACGATCCCGGCTTGTAGTTTGGTATATATAGTGTGGCTATGGATATGAAGTTGCGCCGGGACGTATTGCGTATCTTTACTCTGACTACCAATGCTCACGATTTTAATAAATAAAAGACGGAGACGGTTGGAAAAGTCGTTTCAGTGTCTGGATCAATAGACAATCTTGTTAGAAGGCCAGCTGAGAGGATATCACTTGTATATATGGTGTTGAAAACATCCCCGTCTTGGGGAGACGCCATCCGTGCAGAACCTCGCTAATCGTCTTCGCTTACAAACCAAGAACAAGCCCCATGCATTGTGCTTAGGGGGGACCATTCTTGGCCACAAATAGTCATATTGAGTTTATGCACTGCTCCATAATCCACAGAAGAGATGACATGACTAGAATGGACAGAGCTTCGGTCAATGCAACATCTAAAGGTTCGAAGGCTATTACAGTCATTCGACGTTGGCCAATAACTGTGAAGAAGTAACAAGGCTGTTGAGATAGTGGATTGCATTGATTCGAGTTTGGCTAAGAGTCGAGCTGTAAATGGACCCTACCGCAGTAGCACTGCTGGGGCTGCTCTCACCACCACTCAATTAAACCAAGTCCGCTATGCGACATTGACCCCTGACTGCCTTAGTAGCAGATCTCCCCATTGGACGATGCTTGACGTACCGTGATGCTGTAGGGGCTCTTCCGCTCAGTCACCGCGGTAGGGTCACGATCTGTGGGAGCCGTTGGAGACTGATCATTCCAATGCTCTTCTTCTACTCGAAAGCGTGCCGTCTGGTACTTGTCAAAGAAAAGCTCGTCGCTTTCAGTTCTCCAGACCCAGCATTGCTCTTGAATGTTGCTGTGCGAGCAAACGTTGTCAGTTGACTTTTATTCTAGACTATTGACACAGACGGAAGGGGTTCCCCAGTAGACATAACCTATGGTACAAAGGCCAATAGGCACAACCCTCTGCAATCATTGGGCATGTACTTACAAGCTGCAATTATCGAATAGGAGATTTCGAGGGACGAAGATGTCGTGGAAGAACTCAAGGTGAACTAGATAAAGGACGGTTAGTCACAATTACCACATTTTGCAGCGAATCAGAGCATACTCTTCATGCCATGCTCGGAGGCACTGCTGATCTTGCCAAGTATGATCTCGCCTTTGAATGGTCGAAAGACTACCAGCCGGAAGTCGACTACTCGAGCGCAGGATTTGCGTTAACAATACTGCCATCGTCCAGCGAGCTGAAGTCACTCGCCATTGACATTGACGATGCCCGTGCCATGACCGATCAAGCCCTCAGTTGCCTTTAGAAGGTCGTACAGACAGATGCATAGGCCGATCTTTTGGATTACCTATATTCTGAATCAATGGTGGATACACTGCCATGGGATTCGGTGCCTTAGCACTTTGTTTGCATATTTGACGTTGATGTTATCCGCGATGGCCTCTGCGCTTGGTTTTTGGAAGTCTTCAGGAGAGATTTGGACAAGATCAGATACGGTTGTCTGCGAAGGTCAGTGATCGGTAGCATAAGCGGAAAAGCTGATCTTCACGAATTCATACCAGAATGAACATGTTTGCGTCTGGCTACAGCCGATGATTTTGTTGTTGGAGGAGGAAAATATAAAGAAAAAGTCTTCGTCATAATTCGAATTCAAAAGTCACACACGTCTTCGAGGTGTGCGCAAGGAAAGATAAAGTGACAGATTTCTGTAGCCCATGAATCTCCAATATACATGTTATCTAGCCTGGTGCCATTGACCATGCCATTACAAATTAACAGAGCAATGTGAAGGAGCTGCAATTTGGTGGAACCAGTCGCGCGGTGAGTTGAGCCCGGGAAAAGATATATCCATCTCCGGGTTCTATCCTCGCGATTGTGACATTATTAGGAAACCGCGTTCATTACCTGCAGATGCCACGGCGGTAGTTGCCTGTCCTTACTTATCTTTATTCAGATGCATTCTATCTTCATCTATATGCCATATACCAACAGATTCAGACGACGGATCTTCGGAGCGTGCTGACCATGAGTGCCCATAACTTCACCTTCCCTCCCCCACCCCCTCCTCCCCCAAAGGCAGCTTCATTGAAGTACCCTGCATACGTGCAGCCTAACTATTTGCAGGAAAACGGGTCCGGAGGACGAGCTGGCCGGGGTTCGAGGGGTAGAGGGCGAGGGGATGGTCACAGAGGATCAAGGGGTGGCATGTTCAGAGGCCAAGGCAATCCATCAAGTTTCAGTGCCGGGTCACCAAGAGATGGTGGTTACTTTACTTCGTCAAGCAGCGGATATTCGCGCCAGATACATACCAACTCGATAAGCTCCTATCCTTTGCCTGAGTATCCGCAAGAGCAACCACCACAATACCGTCCACAACACAACGGCTTTGCGCATTACGCACCATTAGGAAGCTACCCTCAACCTCCCGCCTTCGAGACACCACAGCCTACCGTGAGTCACCACTATAGCTCCAACTCATCGGCTACGCCCTACACGAATGGCTACAGATCTCAATCCTACGGTCCCCCACAGGCACAGTCGCAAGCTCCGCCGAGTCAGCCAACTATTATGGGTCCTCCGATCCGCATGGGATTTGACAACGACCATCCAGGAGATTACCGCTCGCATACAAGTCAATTGCATCCCTACGGCCAGCCTGATCCCCTCGCTATGAGGCCGGGATCAAATCTTCGCTATCACGACCACGGGCCACGGCACAGACAACGCACCCCTAACCTGCACAATTCAAATAGACATTTCTCTCCAAACCACTTTACCAGCAATAGATCACAAGGTCCTAAGCGCGGCACATCTACAGCTGTCCAAAGACCGCCAAGTTCTATGGCTCGTCCTCAAGCTGCCCCGGCTGTACCTAGCTTTGGAATTCCTCTACCCATGAAGCCACCGGCACCTAGCGATAGCGGAAAGAAACCGAGAAAGAAGAAGCGCAAACACAATCAGCTTGGGATGACACCCAAGGCCGAGGAACATGAGTCAAGTGAGGAAGAGGAAGATGTTGATGAGGAAGCCAAGCTCGCCGCCATGGTGGGGGCTGTGGGATCAGATCAGAAGCAGTAAGCTTGCTCAAATGCAAATGGCAACCATTCATTGACATTTTACCTTCAAAGGTTGCAATTCACATACAGAGGTCAGACAGCTACACTGCAAACTTCCTCTGATATCGCCGCTTGGATCGAGGAACGTAAGAAGCGATTTCCCACCAAAGCACGCGCTCAGGAAGCAGCGGAACGTAAACATCTTTTCCAAGAGGCACAGAAGGCTTCGAACGAAGCGCTTAAGCAAAAGCAAGAGAAGAGAAAGAATGACCTGCGAGAGCGGCAGAAGCAAGAGAAGGTTGAAGAGGAGCGGAAGGGAAGGGAAGAAGCAAAGCTTGACCCCAGGGACGCGGCGCTGAAAGCTAAGATCAAGGCAGAGAAGTTGAGGAGACGGCTAAACAAGGAAGAAAGAAGAGTGGCCAAGGCGGAGGCCAAAGCCGAGGAGGCTAGGGTTAACGCTGAAGCTGCCCAAAATGGCGGCTTCTTTTCGCAGTCGGTGATTACTGGTGCGAAACGGAAGCGAAGTGAAAGTGATGAAGGTGGGGAGAGCGTCAGTGCTGCTTTCACTACACCCGCTATCAAAACAGAGACCGGACTGCGTGACAAGAGGGAAGAAGAAGAGCTCGACGCAGAAGTGGCCGAATCTGCTGTGCGGGAGGACAGGACTGTCATAGAAGACAATGGACATGTCATTTCCTTGGAGGAGATGATCGCTGAAGCTTCGACAAACGTCTGTAATACGACTACTTCGGAACCTCAGCCTCCAGTAGCTATATCGGACCCTTCAGTTGCGCCCACAGGAGCTTCTGCGACCCTTTCTAATACTTGGATCGTGGAAGCTCCTCCTGAGGAACATGTAGCAGAGACCGACAGCGACTCCGACGACACCATGTCCATTTCTTCATCGTCGCCTGATCCATCTGATGATGCCGATGACACCTCTTCGAGTGGCTCCTCGTCCGACGAAGATGCACCGGATGAAGCCCCATCTAAACGTGACGGCCCCGTGCGAGTTCCGCCGCCGAAGCGCGAGAAGCCCAAATCGATATGTAGGCAATTTTTGAAGACCGGACATTGCAAACGAGGTGACAGATGTAGCTTTCTGCACGAGTTACCTGAGCGAGGAAGTGCTCGCGCGGGGCTGGTAAACGGGAGTAAGGTGGCTAAGGGAGCGAAAGCTGAAGCGAAGCCTAAGAGGAAGAAATTGTACGAGCGGGTGCGTAGATCGACCTAGATAATGGTGAATTGGTGAACACGAGCTGACGTGTGCCACACAGCTCGTCGAACAGGAAAAGGAGAAAGAGGATCAACATATCTTGCAGGCTATCATCTATCTTGGGCAATCTGGCGTTTTAGATCCGAGTGCCACCGAGCCTGCCGCGTCTGCTGAAGACGAGGACTAAGGCGTTTGATTTTCTGGTCAGCTGAAGTGCTTGTGCAGCGTGTTTGATTGTTCATCAATTGTAGAGCTAGAGGGCTTATCAGAAACCAGAGGCTTCTGAAACTATTTGGGTTTATCAGGAAGTGCTACTCAATGTTCTGTCTGCATGCTGATTTCACCGGGCAAAGCTTAGTGTGATGTTCATCGTGACCCCTTATCAAGTCTGTGATATGTGATGAATGGCCTTGCTCTCGTTCTGAGCGGTCCTCAACAGTCCAACATGCATCCTGAGAGTGAACCTATTCAAATGGAACTCAGTGCGAGGATCTGGCTTCTCTCATGATTTGAATGTTCCCGTGAGTGCTAATAAGGTATCAGGCAGCATAGTAGGTACAAATTAGATAGCGGAGCATTCCCTAATGGTTCACACATCCTGTTATTGCTGTCACTGAAACTCATCTTCAACTCACGATGCCAAGCGTTAATTGACACACGACTTCATTTACAACACAGATAACAACCAAGTACACTCCTCCACAGCGCGTATGCAGATGATGAGCTATCAAAGCATGGGTGTTCCCATCCCTATTTCGAATCAATCGATGGTATGGTCCACTGCGGTCTCTCCCAAACGAAGGCTTGATGGTAAGCACCAGATAAGAGCCAGCTGCAATGACCCATCTTCCCGAGACGATTCAATCAGGAAGACTCTGTGAGCGATAGTGGTAGGATAAGCGGTCCATATGCTGGGTTTTTGGGATTTGTATTGTTTGTAATGGTGTCCTCTAAGATCCCGCCTCCTAAGGGTTTTAGGTTCTTCTACCAAGAGGGATCCAACCTTGACTGCCGGAAAGAATCGTAATTCTGATACGTCGTCCTCCTTATTCACATCTTCCGAAAGCGGAACATACGGCCACGGACATATGTCACCCGTTACCCCAATGCTTTGCCAAGAAGTACGTTTGGGCTAGGAACATGTGGATGGTTCTGGCTGATGGATATCATCGCAGTTGAGCTGGGTATCGACAATTCTATGCTTCGGTGATACCTCGCTCAGCGCCATCTCCTTGAAGGAGGAATTGTGAATCTGCTCATTCAGTGATGCAGAAGAGAATGTATATGAATTGCAATGGGAAAAGGATGATGTATGTCACCTTGTAGCTGGACTTGAAAGCAGCTAACAGGGCTGAAACATCCAACAGCACGTTGTACATCGCAACCTACTCACGGGATGCGGATGCACCTGAGATATGTTGTAGCCTTGTGCTCTAAACCGGCTCTTTGCAAGGCTCGAGGATGTCCTTACACCGCATTGTATTTAATGTAGAAACCTGCCAGACAAGAAGAAGATGCGCTTGCAGATGAACGGCCAGTAACATAGTGTTCTCGCAGTGAGATACCTGGTATGTTGGGGTTTGATGAACCATATTCGGTATACCTTAAGGTAGGCTGCGGGACTGAGACCACCGCAATACCTTACGTAAGCATGTAAACTTACGACAAGCTTCGCTCTTACCTACCTGGTACCTTATCGAGCAGCCAACAACACTGCGGTCGGAACAACAAGCGTAATCTTCGATGGGCCGACCCTCTGATGCTTCCAAGGTCGTATCTTAGGCTACCCCTAGCATTGTTGTTGAATTTGAGATTGCCTTCAGAATATGGCAGGAGCGGTGGATATTCACGGTTCATTGTATCATGAAATCAACTGGAGGTCGTCGAGATGTGAATACCTTTGTGGATACCTAAATCACTACGGACCTTAGCAGCCTGTCGCCGATTCCTTTACGCTCGTTCTCTCGTTCGCTCGCGCACTTACCTAGACCGAATTGGCAGGACCACACCTGGAGGTAGTCAGGGCTGAAATGATGCAACTGCAATCGACTTCTTCCATGACCACAGTTTTCTTCTCTTTTCTTTCGTCTCGAAGTAACATCTACTACACATCAATAGTTCTTAACTCACCACCACTCGCTCAAAGTGTTTTAACTGAACATACTTGATATTCCATTCACTTGACTACTACTACAACATCCTCAACATGCGCTTCAGCATCACTTTCGCTGCCTCTGCCCTCGTGGCCCTCGCAACCGCGCAATACCAGCCCAACCCCTTCAACATCCCCGCCGGCGGCCTCTATTTCGCCGTCGGAGCACCCACCACCCTGTCCTGGGCGCCCACAACCCCCGGCACAGTGTCCCTCGTCTTGCGCGACGGTGTTACCACTAACCTGAACCCGGGCATTCTCATCGCCTGTCCGTGCCTTCCTCAGATCTCGTGTTCCTGAAGAACATGTTTCGCTGACAAAGGAAATTATAGCATCCATCCTCAACTACGGCACCTTCACCTACACCCCCGCCGCCGCAAACAGCATCCCCGGCACCCCCTACACCGTCGAGATCGTCTCCGACGCCAATCCCTCGATGATCAACTTCACGCCTCAATTCGTCATCAATGGCGCCAGCGCCGCCGCTCCTCCCGCCACCGCCGGTGCTTATGCTGTCGAATCCATGGCCACGGCCGCGGCCTCTAGCGTAAGTGCGGCCCCCCTTGCGTTTTTCAAGTAATATGAGCACGAGCATGACGTCGACCGCAGTCTCAGAAAGGGCAAGCGTTTCGGGCTTGATCGGATGGATGCTAAGCATCCCTGAGATTTGGCACCCTTCGTCAATGACGACTTTCTCGAGTACGAGTGCGTCGGACTCTGGTGCGGCTAATCTTGAGGTCTGTGGAGTGTTATTGGCGGTTGTCGCGAGTCTTTTTGTGTTTATGGTGTGATAATGGACAAACGGATGAGATGCGGCTGGGAGTAATGGATTGAGGGCGGCAGAAGATAATCTCTAAGGGCCTTGGACAAACATCCGCAACACGGACGTACCTCTTGTAGAATACCCAATCCATCGATAACATAAGTGCCTTGGCAAGCTCGGACGGGTTCTCCTTCCTACCTCAGCGGCGTGTGCGTCGGCAGACTCCAATCTGTTGATGCTACAAGGATAAGTGTCCACCGTCGTCCCGTGGGAGAACGTACTGCGCCGGCAGCATGATGACCGGCACCAAAGTACAACAGTAATTGTAGTATCACAATAACACCAACACACCCAAAATGTCTTGGCTACTTTTTGAAAATGTTTGAATTTCTTGGGCCTGTGTATCTATATTCAATACGTCCCTCTCCTGACGATCTCATTAGGGTCAGGCTCTTTCTTCCCTTCCCGCAACGTCTTCACCTTCCGCTCCTCCGCCTCCACATTCTTCTTCTCATAATGCGCAATCAACTTGTCGAGGTTGGCACCTCCTTGGCCAGCCGGGATATTCCACGGAGAACCGGTGTTGAAGATCCTGCAGCGACACCCACCGTCAGCCTCTCTGCTAAACACCCAGTGCTCTCTCTCCGGGCACATCCAATCCGAAGACGTGATCGGACCCGGCAAGAGCGGGATTTACATACTCAGGGAACTTCAAATCGACATGCGCACTGGGTCTCGAATTATGAAACAGATTCCGATCGTGAGCCGCCTGTTCGATCATGGCCGTGTGCAACGTATTCCGCGCCGCCCACCGTTCCTTGTAACCCGCGTAGCTGTTTATGACACGCGTGAAGAGCGGTTGCGCGGCGTTGGCCGAGCTGCCGTCCGAGGAGCGCGAGAATTTGTAGACGGCGAAGGACAGGGGCAGCGCGGCGAGGCAGATGTAGAATCCTTTCTGTACGACGCGGTCAGTGTTGATGGTCGGGTGGATGGTAGGGTATGGTATGGTATGGTATGGGGGACGGTGTGGATGGGGGACGTACGCCGAGAGATTCGTTTACGGGTTCGGCGTGGTGCGCGTCCGGGGTGGGAGCGTGCTTGCCGGCGCTGGCGGCGTGCGAGCTGCTGCTTTCGTGGCGGAGAGGTTGGCGGCGGAGGGTTTGTCGAGCGGACCGCGCTGGTATTCGCCGAGTGGCTAACATTGTGTTTCCGGAGGATTGGAGCTTCCAATGCGTTGGTAGAGCTCGGTATGGTGATTGTGGTTGAGGAGGTGAGGTTGGCTTTGGTAGCTTAGTCATGCAAATGAGCGGATCAATGGTCGATACTGCGGCCGAAGGTGTTGACAGTGGATATCCGGGAGGACACATGGTCCACGTTCCTTTCAGTCATAGAGATGATGTTTATAGCATTGTAATACTAGGCATATCTCCTCTTCAATTCCCAGTTCATGCATGCGTCCCACTTTATTGACTGGAATTGCTTATTCAACAGTGATTGAGCATCATTTCCAACCATGCGTTTCCACATCTTCTCACTCCTCTTCACAACTTTCCTTTTCTTCTCCAGCATCGCAGCCCTCCACCCATCTCCCTCAGCCACCGCAGATCTCATCTGTCACACAAACCACGCCTCAGAATGTTACCCCCGACTCTTCCAACCCACCACCGACTTCCGCCCCATCCACAAAGACCAAGACGTCCCCGAAGGCCTACACATCCGCATAAACCTCGCAACCGGCCACAAAGAAGCAAAACTAAACATACCCTCAGCCGAAGACGACAACGACCTGGGCAATCAAATGGTCCTAGTCGACAGCGGAGACACGATCTCCAACCCAGAAGATCCTCCTCCACTGTCTCTGATCGACCGATCCGGAAAAAAACGACCTTCCCCCTACCACCATGGCCTCATCCGCCCCCCACCGACCGGCAACGGAGAAGAGCAGATCTTCGCCTCCAGCATAACGACTCTGAAATCCCCAACCACAGGCGCAAAAGCCCTCCTCCCAGCCCTCGCCAACCTCGAAGATCTCGCCCACGACATCTACTGGGGCATCTCCCTAGCCCAAGACCCCACCGCAGTACGAAGATTAGTCTCCCTCCTCGGCGACCGGGACGCAGACCCCACAGTAAGGGGCTTAGCGGCTCTAGTCCTCGGCAGCGCGGTACAGAACAACCCGGTAGCGCTGGCCGCGACACAGGCGCACTTCGACAACACGTATGGTCTACCGGATGGGCCGCTGGAGGTCATTGTGGGGACGTTCGAATACGAGCGGAACCCGGAGGTCCTTACGCGCTTTGTCCATCTTCTCTCCGTTTGGTGTCGGGATGAGGCGCAGTTTGAGCGGTTTGTGGAGAAGTGGGATATGACGGTGCTGCAGCATGTTTTTGACGCGGAGAGGGCGGGGGATGAGAGGGATAGGCTACGGGGGAAGATCGCTGATTTCGTGTTGGATCATCTTATTTTGGAAGAGGGCTGGGAGGCAGCGAAGCGTGAATCTAGCGACGCCGAAAAAGTCTCGCAGTCATTGTTGTCGGATGAAGACTCATGGGTTATGATCGATGAACACGACGATGATGCAGTAAAGCACGATTCTCAAACTTCGCATGCCAATGATCCTGGAGTCTACATTCTCAGGCCATGGTGTAAGGTCTTCTCAGCTTCATTGGAGGGCTGGGCGAGGAATACGGACGACGAGAAATCACGCGATGCGGTCGAGAGAGTGCAAAATGCGTATTCGGCCCTACAATATAGGGCCGGAGCATGCCAGTAGACTGTTAGCAAGCATAGGCGTTGCATTCCCTTTGCTCGGTGCTACGTGGACGCTTCGTAGTGACACCTTAGACTTAGACTACGCGATCCATACTCTCGTTTCCTGTACGACCTTTTGGCAACCATATTACGACAGCTTTGGACCTAAAGAAGTTTAGCCAGTTAGTCTCTTTGCGTACTGGTGTACGCGAGTAGTCACAAACCTAGAGTTGGCTGCCCTCAAACTCGAAGCTCATCTCCTGTTTGACTTCCTCACCTTCATCTTCGATATCTTCACCGTGGGCAGCCTGGAGAGCATCACCATCACCACCATCCCCTGCCTCCTTTTCATCATTCGCTTCAGTCACCACCTTCCCTTTCCCACCCTTCCCCACCTTCGGCACCTTCGGCACCTTCAGCGTCTTCGGCGTCTTAGGAGTCGGAACCTTGGGATTCTTCGGAGTTTTGGGTGTCTTCGGAGTCCGCGCCTTCTTCTTCGGCGTCTCTTCCCCATCAGCCCCTTCACCACCTTCGCCAACATCCTTCGTGACTCTCTTCTTCTTAGGCGTAACAGGTACTAACCCCTCAGGGATCCCACCAGCACCAGCATCGGCCCCCTTAGCAACGAGGATCTCCTGGCCGCGAGCTCTATATTTGCGGAAACGGTGCTCCAAAGATGAGGCGGTCTTTATACCATCCAGGGCTGACATTTTCTTGTAGTCGAGTTTTATGCCTGGGTGAGCGGCTAGGATGAGAGGGATGAGTGTGTCCTCCGCGGAGGCAGAGGGAGTGGTGAGAGCTGGTGGAGAAGACATCTTGTAGCTTGACTAGGTGCAAGGGTTAGTTATTGCCAATATCGCCAAGAAGATATGATGTAGTATGTGGTGAGAGAAAGCTGAATCTTGAGTGCATGTTGCCAAAGTTTTGTGGATCTGGAAATCAGAGCGCATGTTTCAAGGTCCAAAGGACTAAGGTTACAAGATGGGATGGGAGAACGTGATGAAAGGAAAAGTCTAGAGTAGCCTAAGAACTTACTCGTGAGGTGTGATGGCTCAGTTTGGTTTGAGTAATTGTCGGTAAGATTCCTATGAGATGTTGCAAACGCAAAGGTTTTGGCTGGCGGAAATTCTGCCAAACTGAAATTGGCGTTGTGGCAGGAAAGTTGCGACACTGAAGCTGAGTGTTTGGTGAAAGCAAGCAGATTCTGCACAGAAAGCTATCAGAAGCAACGCGAAATCTGTTGCATTCACTGAGAAAAATTCCTGGTCATTCTAGAATTGTTAATTGGTTGCTGCTCTGCTCAACCAGGCACAATACTTACCTCGGCGACCTCCTTCCTGGAATGATAACAACACAACGGATTCTGAGCCAAAGCACAAAGATCATTTCAACGGAACATGTTGCAAGGACATGGCGAACTTGTCGCAGAGGGTTGGTGACATTATACGGTATCGGCTCGTTGCCAAGGCCAATGGGTGGTGATGAACGTCACGTATTGACGTTGGATACTCTTCACGCGAGGGTGAAGGTCGCCGGTGACTGATAAATGCCGACTCTAAATGTGCGGTGATAGGCTTGCGAGGTTCGACGACCACTTTCTCGGTCTGTGGTTATGACTTTCGGGTGTCTGAATGAGCATTGCATTTCGCTGGTAACATCCTCAGCTTGTTACCGGCAACGAAGGCTGCACCATCCACCAAAGCCACCAGCAATGATCAGACCCTAGCGAGAAAGCGGTCAGGCTATTCTATGGGGAGGCTGTTCTCCGCTTCGACCATTGAATCCCTTTCACGGTGCTAACTCTTCTGCTACACTTCTCAATACCAACCACTGTCTTCCTAGTTCCGCTTCTCCTAGCTTCGGTATCGCAGCGTCACCTCTAGTCATATCTACTTTGACCTGTCCGACCTTGCTTCTTACCATCGTTGCGAACCTAGTGCCTCTACCATGACTCTTGTCTACATTTCCCTCTACCTCCGTCAGCAGACCCCATACAACCTTTCCATAGTCCAGATGGTACGGTTCTAGTCTCTCAACCGAGCTGGGTTCACTGACTGAAAGAGACGCGATATGCAGCACAAGTATTGCGAGAGTCCACTTATGGACAACGCGTACTGGGTGGAAAGGCTGAGGAAACAACACGGTGTCGATCTCGAAGTAGATCTTAAGCATTTGCGCGAATGCGGAGACCCGTTCTTGGGCGGCAATAAAGCTCACAGCTAGTTGCTGGCGTAAAGAAGCGTATGGCTGACGGAAGACTGGGCACACCTTGGTTTCTCGCATAAGCTCCATTCCTTGCTCAAGAGCCTTTATCGAAGCATTGGTGTCCGAAGATGTTTTTGCCGTGCCCAACAGAGCCATTGCGCGCGGCTCCGTGCTCAGGAAACACCTATCACTGGAAGGAAAAGCACTTGATTGCAATATGGTTCCAGCTTTACACTCAACGCAATCACATCTGAAGAAGTACCGTTCACTCAGCTCTTTCTGGCGCTGCCACGGGTTATCTGTTATATCCACATACGAAATGAAGATCTCTTCGTCCTGGTCGATGTCTCGTAAAGAACGAACATTGAGACTAGGACCGTCGAAGGACACAACAGCGTTTGGGTTGCAAGAATGGTTCATCGTAGCTGCGAGAGGATCTATGCAAATGCCAATGGGATCGTATGTAGGGGTGACGAGGGTCAGGCTGTTGATCAATATCTGATAACGACACGTCAACTTCTGGCTTCTGGCCGGAGCTGGTCCAAGCTGGTGTCTTTACTTACACGTCCGACTATCTCTCTCACGGTAGTCTCATTACAGATGGTCTCCGAATACTCCTTTACTCCTTTAGCCATCAAACATAACATATCCCACCGTTGTCCGCCAGCTTTCTCGAATTCGTTAAGGTGCGGTTGTAGTAAGGATAGAGCCGGTCGTTCCATATAAAGGATCTCGCCGGCCTTCAAAAGCCGAAAGAACCGAATGGCAGCTCGGGCAACGTTGGGCAGAATCCTGGGATGAAGCCTGGCATAGAGCTTACACTCATATTTGTGATGAGCTTTCCATGACCGAGTTTGACAGCCCTATAACGCAACGTGTTAGTCAATTGACCACCGAAGATAGATCCCGGAAAACCAACATCGGCCAGATATTGCGAGACTCGTGCTCAACAGCTAAAGAGACTAGAAGCAAAGCAAGGCATGTAAAGACAATGCCCAACCGAGAAGCCCTCGATACATCGAGCGTTCTCTACGAAGGCAAGCACAGAACAGGGGAGTTCTTTTTGAAGTAGATCGAATTCTCTAACTTACCTTGCTGCAGTATTTGACTATATGACAGCCAGCACAGGCGGAAAGAGTCACGTCGTTGTTGTCGTCCCCTCGGCTTCCAATGACGCTTCTAGGAGCCCAGAAAAAGCAATTGGAGCACGTATCGTTAAGCCTTGGTGAGTCTGGCACAGCTATGAATGGCCGATCAATGCTGAAAATTAGTTCGCCAGGCGACAGAGATGTGGAAGCAAAGAGACCATTGCCGGCCTTAGCTGTATGTTTCGAATAAACACTGCTGGCAATCATGGGCGAATCGGCCATGTTCACGGGAGTCTGTCACTTCTTCCCAAGTACCGCTGTAGTCATTGATTGGATGTCATCAGAAAATCCGAGCCGTGCATTAGTCAGCCATGCTGCACGTGGGCACGTGTAACGCTTACTCCAGTCCTGATACATGTATTGTTATCTTATTATTTAGTACCGTGGAAGTATCTCAAAGGTTCCCGAGGCGGATGCTTAAGCTGGAAGGTCGACCTCTAGTTGTAGTTCAGCAGCATGCTCTTCGTCGATTGCGCAATCCAACTGCGATAATGCAAGATAGGGCAAGCATAGTAACACACATGTAACACACACTCTTCTAAGCTATGCCTTAAACAGACATGGTATGGCAGAGCTCCCCTGACTTAGGAATTCTAGACGCTCAGTGGTCGAAGGATCCGCTAAGGTCATCAAAGGGTCTTCATCGGCCGACATTGACTTCGTACTTTAAGCGCTACCGACTTAGCTGCTTATTGGCCCCAACCCCCCTAAATTCTAATCTCGCCAAAGGACCGTTTACATTTCTGCACGGACCAGCTCATCTACTTTGAAATACCTTATCAGCCTGCCCATCCCATTCGCATTTTGTCCGACCTTCTTCAACCGCACCTGCACACTCGTTTGAGGCCATCTTTCACTCTTTCGCACACGCCATTTACACACTTCTAATACTTACACTCGTTAATCGTAGATCACTCTTCATCAACCAAACACCTGAATAGTTCTACTTCCAACCAATCTACTTGATCCCGAAATCGCAATGCATTTCCTCAAGACTATGCTCGTTGGTGCCGCCATGGCTACCATGGCTGTTGCACAGTCCACTCTCGCTTTCACTTCGACACCAACTTCGGTGACTGCAGGGAAGCCGGTGACTGTCACCTATGCTGGTGGAGACAGCACTGTAGGTCTCCCTTCGCAAATCTCCGGGAGAAGATGAACTTACGGCTGACATTTACAGCCCGTAACAATCACCTTGAGGAAAGGCGAACCAAACAACCTACAGACCATCAGTGTCCTCACCAGTAAGTGTTAATCAAGAGTCATTGCCCTGATATGTACCCGTGCTGATCTCGTTTGCGCGCAGCCTCTGCGACCGGTGGCTCTTACACCTGGACACCTGATGCTTCCCTCGCAGATGGATCAGACTACGCTCTTCAGATCACCCAAGGCACCAAATCTATCAACTACTCCGGTCAAATCTCGCTCTCCGGTGGTTCTGCATCTGCACAGTCCTCTGCGTCGGCCACAAGCTCTGCTTCTATGGCATCCGCGTACTCTTCTTCTTCTATGGCATCCGCATACTCCTCTTCTTCTATGGCTTCCGCATACTCCTCTTCCAGCGCGTCCGTCAGCTCCGTCATCGCCTCTTTGAACGGTACCGTCAGCTCGATCCTCGCTAGCTTCAACTCCAGCATGCCGACCACAACCATGGGCGGCACCGCTGTCTCAGCAGGCACCGGCACCGCAATTGCACGCAACACAACCATGAGCATTGCGACTCTCACGAGCACTGCTGGCTCTGCATCATCCACAACCGCCGGATCTGGCTCCAGCGGCGCCTCGTCTGGCTCTGGCGCGGCAGGCAGCACCCCGACCTCGGCTCCCAAGAACAGCGCCGCTGGTTTGGCCAGCCCATTGGCATTCGTGCTGAGTGCTGTTGCTGCGATCATCTACTTGAACTAGAATATTCTCTTTGCATCTTGTATATGAGGCTTTCTTAGTTCTTGCTTCAGTCGCATAATGCAGTATCTCGTTCACGTGGGTCCAACCGGTCGGCTTCATTTCGCTTTGGTGTCTACTTAATACCCTTGTGTAATGCATGTACGAGGCGGGAAAGGGTCGGCATACCTGGCGTCTGTAAGGCACAACTGCCCTCGATCGGATTCTCTCACCACGCCAACGTGGCATTGATTTAGCAATGCGTCTTTCCTCACGGATCGAAAGCGGAGCGACACTTCTTCGTGTATGTAGGATATGATAATTAATACAGAAAGATTTGAGGTCCTAATTGTGCTCTCCTTGATCCGGATGTCTTATCAGTATGCCTGCTCTGCATCAATGTCGGAAAGCTTTACTAGTGGGTATGGAGCCCACTGCTGATAAAGCTCACGCACAAACAAACAGTCCGTCAGTCTGACTGAAGCGCAAGCTATTGAGAGTTCTCATTGAGATATCTTCCTCACCTTCACGAGCTCGACGCTTCTTCTCCACCCATCCAACTAAACATTGTCAGTGCACACCCTCCGATAATGACCAAGTTTGACGTCATCATCTAGTAAGTAGCAACCGGAACCTCATCCACTTTTCTCTCCTCGGATTTGACTATGAGATCCGCCGATGGTCAGCGGGCAGTGACATCGTCCGCGCTCGAACGGCCTCGCATGGCTCTTCCACGTCCACGTCCAACACCAACATCCCACGTCCATCTTCCCCATCCAATGCCGTTCACCCCACCGGCGGTGGTGCTTGCGTCTATCTATCCAGGTATCCGCATTTCCCATCCACGAAGTGATTTCACAGAGAGCACTCTGTTCATCCCGCACTCAGGTAGAGTAGGTTGTTGAAACCTGACCAGATGGTCTCTATAAGGTATGGTATGCTGAAGCTGGTTCGGAGAGAACTGTGGTAGAGTACTTGATTGTCGAAGCGGAAGATATCTGCAGCGCGCTGGCGACGGAGATGTGTGTCGTTGACCGTCGTGGCTGCGTGGTAGGTGGTTGTCAGGTCGAGATCTGTGGCATGGCATGTCGAGCAGCTCGGAAGCGGCAACGTCAGCGTCGGGCGGTTGAGGGAGGGAGGGAGGGAGGGAGCAGTGATGGGGGTTCAACGGAGGGAGCAGTGACGGTGAAAGTGGACCTGTAGCTGTAGCTGCCTCAGGGGTGGGGGTGGTGGTGAGTGATTCGGCAGCCCTGCACTGCCCATCTCGCTGGTGGGAGTGTGGAGCAGCTCGGAAGGAAGTCTGCACCGTCCGTCTCGGCGGGAGTGGCAGTCACGGAAGTCCTCACACCCGCCTGCCTACCGCGCTGGTGGGAGTGTCGAGCAGCTCGGAAGCCCCGCGGCGATGGGCAATCTTCGGAAGCCCCAGTCCCGGCAATGGGCAGTCAACGGAGGGAGCGGTGACGGTGAACCGGTACTGCGACGGAGATTCTTTTCCTAGAGCACGTCGCACATCCTACTCTACAGCCACGGGAGCGTTGGACGGCAGTATCGGTGAATACCATTTTAGGTTGGTTTGGTGCTGCGGTGGGAGCGAGGGTTAAGGTCTGTTGAGGCATTGCAGCCAAGAATACCTCACTGGAGCGCGCGGGAGATATCGGTCAGGTGTCTCTATGAGTGTGAGCTGGTCTTTAGCCCGGTGGGAGTGTTGACTGTCAAGGATAGGGCCTACAGACCACATGCGTACAACGTAGACTAGCTTGGGTATATACATGTACGTGTCGTCTGCCCCTGGGTAGCTAGATTCTTCAACAGGTCGCAACAATCTGCTTCAGACAGCTCGCCACGAGTTTTGGGATGCGTGGCCATGACAAACCCTAGCACATTGGCGGCCGCTATCCTTGGAATATCTGTCACGTTAGAGCCCACACGTGTTTGAGACTGAAGTTATGGTATTTCTTTAATATCCTCGGGTATAGAAATTGTGGCTCTTTCCGAGTATACAAATACTCAAAGACAGACAACGCCAAACAATCATGTTCCACAACACCTTCTTCACTGATTCACCATCTGGCTGCCCTACCTACTGACCTTGCCCTTATAGCGATCGCCCAGGTTCGTCGCACACTGACCTATATTATCGTCCGGCCCCTGCAAGCCCATACGAAGGCAAGCCGCCCAAATATTATGCAAGATCGGATCGAGACGGCTCTCATTGACGACCACAGTCGTGAACCCATCGTACGTTTTATATTCGCCACCGGTCCCCGAAGGAGGCATGGCACACCTCCGGATGACACTCTCAGCGATAGCTATCCTCTCACTCCAGAAAGTTCGGATGCTGGACCGAGGATCGGTCAGGTCGATGCCGATGGTACAGGAGGGCGTGCGGTAGAGTTTGGGGACTTTGAAGCGTTGGTCTTGGGAGTTGCGGCTGAACGGGCCGACGTATCGGTGTTGGTCGACCCGGAGCGATTCGGCCTCGCGGCGCATCTGGTCGAGTGCGTCGGTACAATGGGCCGGGAAGATGTTGTCCCCGAAAAGTGGGAAGCAGGCGGAATCGCGTTTGTCGAGGGGGGAGGTGGGGCTTTGGTCTGCGGAGACTGCTGCCGCTGCCGCGAGAGAAAGGAGAAGACAGACGGGCGTGAGGATCATCATGGCGATGGTGAGAAGACTGGTCTACGATTTGGTGATGTTCTTTGGGGAAAGGGTTCGGGATCCGAACAAGATACGCTGGTCTGTTTTATGTGTCTGGCGCATGTTGGCTCATACGCTCTGAGCACTGCCATGATTCAAGATAGGGAACAGAAAGTGTGGATGGCAATAGTTTCATAGCCATAAGCGGATGAAATTCAGAAGAGCGGGAGAGAACGGATGAAAAGGCGCGAAACATTGTAACATCAGCAGGTACGGTAATGTGAACATTGAGTAACATCAGTGTATGACCTTATTGCAAATACTAGACCTCAAACTGGGAAGACAATAGTCAGGTCGGATATGCAGGAGTGTGGTTGAAACTTGACGTTGTAGGATCTTATCACCGGATAAATATAACTATACTCGTTGTGGACTGCTTATGTAAGCACGGTCTATAACTTACGAAGTCGGGTAAAGAAAGTATTCGGAATGGCCACCGTGGAGATCCGGCCACCGTAACACGCAAACTGTGAGAAGGAGCTGCGTCTGCTCGCACATTTCCTCCGGTGGTCATTCCGAATCCTTTCTTACCCGACCTCGTATCACCAACTCGAACGCTATTCCAACATCACATCGATCCTTCATGAGCCATTTCTCTGAAACAGCTCCTGATACAGTGCGCCCCCAGTCTGCGTCAGCTAAAAGACCCCTTTTTCTCTCATCTCCGTGATCATGATGATTGTGGGTGTTTGTATAGAGATCTAATAAGGATGGGGTATAACAGTGCAATAAAACTTCAATCACAGAAACATGCAGGTGATATCTTTGCTTTTCCTTAATCCCAAAGACTTGCTAATAGGCCGCCAAGAAATGACAAAAGCAGAAAAGCTGTTAGGAAGGGCGACGGTCGTACGAGTCTTGGCTCAGCGGTGTGTCCTATTACCCTAGCTTGCTGCTGCTCAACCCACTCGAGCCTGGAACGTCGCTGCAAAGAGAATCCGTCCTTGGTGTAGAGCAATACGCACCGATCATTATGCGTGGCTGATATTGAGTGGACTGCCCAGTTCTGAGGACTGTGTTCTTGTCCTAGTCGATGGCCTCCGAGGAATACACAAACGCTTGTTGTCAGGATCTGCCTCCCCACAAGAGCACAACTACTGCGTTGGAAAGCCTAGATCAAGTGTGACCTCTTTCCATAGACTGCGTGTCGTTGAAGGTGGACGATCATAGGGTGGGAATGTGGCGAGCGGGGTTGGAATAAGCAATTGCATACCTTAACCTACTGTACCTTAATAGTTTCCAGGTACAATACTTCCCTGGTGCAGATCACTGAGGTAGCTCGTACAGGGTCAAGCTAAGATCGCGTGGATTATGCAAGAGGATCACAATGCAGAGCAGATACTGCATAAGGTAGTACTACCAGACAGGAAGATTTGATGCCGAACGATATCACATTCTCACACATTTCCGCGCCGCGAGGCTGATCTCGGGCTGGTCTAGGAAGTCCTGTAACCCCAACCACCACCTTTTCTAGGCGATTTCCGCCCATGAGGTACAGTATCACGATTTGTTTGGCCAGAACGATTGCTCGATTGCTCCTACTCGGCCATACCTCCGTACTCTTAAAACTACCCATCCATTCATTTTCCATGCACGCCTGCACGCACGATTAGAGTTATTCTTGTTTTTCAGAACAGTCAAGTCATGCAAGTTGCTCAGGATTGGCTTCATCAATTATGAGTTTGTCAACGATATCAACAGTTGAATTCTTTGAAGTAATCAATACAAGCCTGATTGCGCTCTGGCAGATCCTTTCGTCCAATAGCCTTTTCAAGATATCAGGTTGCCTGAAGCTGCATCATCAGGTTCTGCACCGTCAGATATGCATTCCGTCTCTTCGCAGTCTCTGTGTCGGCTTCCATTCCCTGCGCACAGTCCGGCTTGTCATAACGAGGACCTCAGCTCTACCACTGCTTGATACGGCTGCTGCACGGGCTACTTCAACATGCCACTGATCCGTTTCCCTTTTTGTCCACAGCGTCGTCCAATCCCGCAATGAAAAGGTACATCGCTCTATGTGTCCAACAAATTCAACGTGGATTACTCGTCCGCAAGCAAATGCCATGAACTCTGACGAGTTTCGAACATCAGGCTCTGCCGTAATAAACAACAGTAAGATACCACATTCCTTGCAAAATGGATCGCGGACTACTATGACTCCCTTCCCGCGCGGCGCGTAACATCCGCCGTGACACCGGGGAATCTTGCACCTCTCCTTCCGCTCAGACCACCAACCAGTGGCGAGCCATGGTCGAACTTCCACAACGATATCGAGGAGAAGATCATGCCGGGCCTGACGCACTGGTCGTCACCTAACTTCATGGCCTTCTCCCCCGCCTCAAGTAGCTTCCCTAGTATTTCGGGAGAACTGTACAGTGCGGCATTCACCGTACCGGCTTTCAGCTGGGCGTGTAGCCCTGTGCACACTGAAATGGAGATCATCGTACTGGACTGGTTGGCGAGAACACTGGCTTTGCCGGCATGCTATACTAGCACTGGCGATACAGGTGGAGGGGGTCCAATCCAAGGAAGTGCCTGTGAAGCAGTGGCGACGTGCATGGTCTCGGCTCGCGAGCAATCTATTCGCAGACAACGTGCAGGACAGGATGGTGAGGAACGGGAACTGAGGGCGGCGGAGTAGGAGGGCAAGTCAGTGGCATTGGGCAGCGATCAGGCGCACAGTTCGATACGAAAGGCGGCGTTGGTTGCGGGCATACACCATAGGAGCGTTCAGACAAGTATAGGCCACGATTGGTATGCAAGAAGAAGACTCGAGGAGGTTCAGAGATTGACACAACATTCAGACAGCTTCGAAAGCTTCGACCTGAGCGTAAGCAAGTGGCTCTTGGTCAATCTCGACCCCAAGTACGTTTTGAAAAGATCTTTTTGTTCCAGGACCCAGGCAACAAGCTAACATACGTCGTAGCTGTATATTCATCAAACGCCGCCGCGACCTCACCGATACGCTTTCCCTCACACCCCTCATATCTACGCAATGACTTGGTGGAGAAACAGCCCGTGACCGCTATCGAAAATGGCAATATACCCCTCCCTCGCCGTTTCCGCTCCCTCAAGATCTGGTCCGTCATGCGGAGTTACGGAGTCGACGGACTCAAGGCTCGGATTCGGAATCACGTCCAGCTCGGTTCTCTGTTCCACTCGTGGATTCTGTCGAGGCCTGATCTCTTCAGCGTCCGGGCGCCGCCCGCTTTCGCGTTGACCGTCATCACGATTGTGCCCAGATTGCGGCTTTTGCGTGGCATGATCATCAACGGGATGGAAGCTGCATATGACGCAGAAGATCTGGCAGCCTCGGATGCGGACGTGGTTATCAAAACAGTTTGTGATCTAATCAGCAGTAGAGGTGGGAAGCGTGGTGGTCAAATGACATACTGCAATACGAATCCTAAGTGTTAATCCATCGACCGGAGAAAATTATCCGAGAAGAGCGTTTGATATCCTTGTTGCAGCTACAGAGGAAGTTTTGAAATCGTAGTGAGGCGTAACAGTCATCTAGAAAGTTTTGTATACATAGCTACCTATGTGTTATTATGGAGCATGGGACTCGATATTGAAGTGTATTTTTGTTTTCTACAACACGTGGTACAGTGTTATCTGTAGGCTATGTCCATATCAAGCGAATACTATCCATCAAAACCACCGAATCTCGGATCGTCGACACAAGGTGATTGATTTAGCTCATTGCGTATTACTAGAAGTAGTGCACACTGAGAACGTCGAAAGGCTATAGCTTGAACCGGAGATCGAATGACGTTATTCTGAAGACCCTGATAGGGTACACGCACGGCCCTGAAGTCTGCCAAATCAACGAAACTACCAACATCGACAAAGCCAAAGCGAACAACGCTTAGGACTCCTGAGAATGCAAGGTGCCAGCAAAAAACCCCTAGCTCCGGCTCAAGACGCGAAAGCCAAAGATATATGTGACTATAGCTGTAGCTAAGCTCTGTGAACGGCTATCTCATGGCTACCCGGCAGCAAGTTGAGAATGCTGTGGGGATATTGGGGGTGCAGAATACTCCTTCGTTTCCGGCTGTACTCCGTTCGTGATTTCTTGCTGAAGAATATGCGGTCGCCACTTTGTGAGTACCTTCTTTGCAGGGCCTCTAGCATCCTCGTCTGTGTATGATGTTAGGACTTATCCTGGACATGAAGAGAATAGAGAACCAACAGTTCCTCCACAAATCCTCCAATGCATCGATGCAAATCTCTCGTACTGGCGGCCTCAATAAGATCAGGTAGCTAGACAGAACGTGGTTAGCTATTGCTACAATATCAGCATATCAGATGGCCGGCTTACTGTAGCGCATTGACCGCCAACCCGACCCTCTCTGGATCCCTCGCCAGCCCCTTTACCCTCTCCAGCACCATCTCATTGATACCTGGAATCTCCGACAAGAATCGAATCAGCACCTTGTCCTTGGCATCAAGATATGGCACAAGGCCATCCAGCACTTTGAGCACCCAAGGTTCATAATGCTGAGGTGGTTGTTCGTAATCTTGGGCGTCATCAGATCGCTGCTGCATTTGTATTCGGTCGTTGTACCATTCCTCGTTCAACCACGCAATAGCAATGGGTATGCGTACACGGAAATCCTCGATGACGTAGACGTAGAGGGTCTCGCGAATGCTATCACTGAGTGAGATGGTTTTGGTCGCGGCGATACCATTCGCGTCTTCACTCTTCATGCCATTGTGGGAGGAAGCTTCAAGCCCCGCGGATGAACGTGTAGCAAGCCTCGTAATTACCGTAATCCACGCCTCCCTATCATAATTACTTGCCGCCAACCTATTCAGACCCGGTTTTTGCCTCTTAGCCTGGGAAGGTTCGTCAAGCACGTTCATCATGCCGAATACTCGGTTCAGAGTTCCTTTGCCAATTTGCTCCGTCTCTTGTTCGGTCAAAGGTGGTGGCTGCGGAAGCGTGAACGGTCCCAGTGCTACTTCTGGCTGCTGAAGAGAATCTTCTGGAGGGGCGTTGTCCATCTTATTGAGGATTTGCTCCGTATCTTCCGTAGGCTGAAAATCAGGCTCGTAGTCATCATCATCTTCGTCAACGTTGGATGGTGGAAGAAGTGAACCTGTGGGTGCAGTCTGTTGCGTTCTGGTGAGGGAGAAGTATCTTGAGCGGATGCCGTTGATAGCTTCACCAAGTACACTATGATCTATTCGGTAAAGCACAGGAAGCGTGATTTTCACAACCAAATCAATGGGCAATTGCTGGACGTCAAAGGATGTAAGACCCTCATCGCTTGTCAAGGTATAAAGCTGCGCAAAGCTTGTTGGTCCAGGCGGCAAGGGTGGTATATTCGGTCGATCTGTTATTCCTGCTCCCAGACGTGCTCGCTTTGCATTATCCAATCCATCTGTGGGCTCGCTAGGTGCTCCTCGTTTTCGACTGGGCTCATTGAAAATTTCCATCGCCGATTGGTTGATGCGTTCAAGATATTGTTGTATTCGCCCAGCTAGTGGCCCATTGGGGTTCCTGCAAATCTGTTAGCCATGAACGCAGCAGCAGCACTGGCAAATACAAACCGCTTGTTGATATTTATGAGCAATACCTTTGTTGTTCGCTCCATTGACTTGATCATGACCTTGAGCTTCGGTGTCATAGGGGAGTTGGCTTGTTTGAGTGGGTTGAAGTTCAAGATTGCGGACAGAATCTTATTGGCAATGGACTGACGCGTCCAAATAAGGATGCCAAGGCAGTTGAGCGTTGCGTTGACCAGTACGGCATCACTGTAAAACATCATTAGTACCCTTCTGCTGCAATGACTCTGGTTTGTACCTTGTAATCTCTTGGAATATACTGAGTAACCGATCTAGTAGCCCCGAAGCTTCAGCTTCCAAATTCCGGGGTGGTATGAGTGGATGATCTCGCGGCACAAGTGCAAGAGAAGTTTCATTCTGATCAGGACGCTTTTGTTACGTCAGTGAGATTTCTCCAGGGCACCTGGCATGGGGCATGCCTACTCGCGGATCCGTAATTACTCCTGGTGTTTCGGTCTGAATGACCCTTTGAACAAATTTGATGCAGCATATCCGTACGCCAGCGGCAGCTGTGTCCCATCTTCGAAGTATGTTCGACTTGACAGCTGCCATTGTCTCCCAGGCTGGCGTATCATTTGGAGTGTTGATTCTGAAGTACGATCGCCTGTAAGATACTGCTTTTCCCAGGTCCTCGCAAAGCTCGGAGCAGATGGGAGACTTCAAGTTGCTTTGCATATTTTACCACATCACGGTCTACGAGTAGGGGTAAAGGATGTCTACACGTACATATGCCTAAACACCAACGGATAAATACTCGCAGCAGCCTGGACCACGCTCTTCACAACGCCCGCATCTTCCCCTGGAATCTCCAATAACTCCTGCAAAGTTCGCAACACCAGCAAGCTCAACTGTTCCTTCTGCTGTGGAGCAAGAGTAGGGCTAGCGAAAGTTTCGGCGAGAAAATCTGCACCCCATCGCCGAAGCTCAAGCCTTGCCTTGGCCCCGATGATAGGAAGGATACCTTGTACGATTTGTGGATAGAAAGCAGCATCCCCGAGAACCAGATTGCGAGCGGCGTCGAGCTGAGCGAGCTGATCGGCAACAGATGTCGCAGGCGCTGCCATTGTTGTCTCATAAGCTGGATGCAGCTGGAAACGTAGCTTATCAACGAGAGACTATCGCCCCGGGAGCTCTCTACTGAGAGCTTTTGGCACGGCTCTTGAGGGTGACAGATATCAGCGGATTCATGGCATCTGCTTAGACTGTGCAAGAGTATTTGGACTTTGTGAAGAGTTGAAGTGATTGATTCGTCGACGATGTGAGGACGTCCACCTTCGCGTGGTGGAAGTTCATGCACATCAAAGCAACCCCAGCTTCCACGCTAAACACCCGCAGAGCCTCATGGTTAGCTTTAACGGAGCAGCATCGAACAACCAGCCAGCTAGGTACTTCGCTATCGTTACAAATCTCTGAAATGGCCGTGTATGTTAGAAGAGGAACTCTTTCGTAGACATCACTGATTAGCTTTCTAGGATCCCAAGATCTTCCTACTACGATAAGCACTACCGTCAATCAGCGGCCTTGATACGGGCCCGCCAACCTTACCTCGTTCGAAATATCATTACTGGCGCAGCAATCTTTGGCTTTGCCATCAGTGTCTGTATGTTACAGGCCCACAATTAGAATACAGTTATTCACAATGAAGGTTGCTAATGTGGTGGCCTTCTAGATGCCTTCACAATCAATGCTGTAGCTCAAGACGACTTTTCCGATGTTCAGATCCCAGATGCGCCCGCACAGCCAGCGCATACGCCGAACGTGGGTGTGGAGAGGCCCGCTTCGTTGAGTAGGTGAACTCTGTGGTGGATTCGGAGAGAGACAGGATCACAAGGGGGAGGGGAAAGGGGGGGTCCCTTACATAAGAGTGCCCGATGTTATCTATGTACGCAATGCTTGGGGTTGGCGTTCAGGGTTCAAGGTATTTTTCAGGTTGATAGCCTTCAGCTCGAACGAGCCCACTCCGATCAGTAAAGGACAAATTCAAACTGTCATACTAGTGCGTTCGACTTGACAGAGCCATTCCATGTGAGGCCTCATAATAGGGCTAATCATGGTTCAACAGTTACCAAAAGGCAAATCGAACTTGCTTTGCCCGTGAACGAATTTTGTAATCCACGACCAACAAAAGATACGTGATTTAATATCCTTCCCATCACGTCGTCCCTCACGTTTCCTAAGATAGCCTCACAAAAATCATGCGCCGAGCCCGAAAGGGAGGAAGAAAGTTCGCGCGATTGATGATGAACATCGATCACGATATGTGCAATAGTACATGCATAGACAGAAGTAATCGTCGATTCATTTACAAGTGCGGAAATCTTATCTTGCCCCAAACCTGCCTATACCTGCACCTGCAGTAATGACGCTGCCCTGAAGATGCTGCAAATGCGACATGGTCGGAGGAGTACAAGGGTTCTCCGGCACCTCCGCAGTTTTGGCTGCAGAAGCTGGACTGGATGAGGAAGCCACGCCTAAGTGTTCGTTATATGTACCTGGACGCGATGCTGCGGTTCGATTACTCGGTACTGATGAAAAGATTGAGCTTGACACTGGTACTGTATTTTGATGTAAAACACCTGGAGGCTCGTCAGTCGCTAAGGAACGTTCCAGTAGGCTATCATCCTGGCAGCGTTTCGTAGTATCTGTTGGCGATCTCTCGCCTTTCGACAGTGCTATAGCGCCATGGGTAGACGAAGCAGCTTCAGCTTGAGTGAATGGCAGGTCAGGGTCCGTGACAGCTCTTTTATCCGATTGTTGTCGGTTCTGACTTTGAGCAATGCCGATAGGTGTGGGCGCCGCAGAAGAGGTCGGCGCAGAGCTTTCGTCAGCGATGGTGGATGCCGATCCTTTTGGCGCATTAAGGTCTACTATACGTCTCTGTGCAGCGGGTGTGGTCAAGGAACTACCGATCTGCGACTGCTGTGAAGCCTGCCGCTGGGCTAACTGCTGCAGTTGCTGATGAACTGGATGCTGGGGATTAGCCCAAGCATTCTGTTCCAGGAATTGCTCCTCTGCTGCCGGTTTGGTCCTTGAGAAAGAAGCTGTGGGCAATGCAGCGTGTAATGGCGACGGGTGATGATCGTGGATGGTGGGTTTGAGTTGCGTTTTAATCTGCAGTAATGGTGTCAGCCTCGCGACCTAATCTCACTTGCGTAATAGTGCACGAACGCCCATGCTCTGGAAATCCTCATCAACCTCAGATGATCGAGCCCCATTGATAGTCGGCGCCGCCGGAAAGCCAACATATTTTGCAACCCCGGATAGGATAGAAACCTCAAGATTATATGCGGTTTGCTGAATGACTTGTTGCGAGCGTCGCGTAGCAAATTTGTAAGTGAAGTCGGAGACATTCCCACTTCCTTCCCAGCCTCGTCGATCGCGCTGGATTTGGTACCACTGCTCGCCTACTTCTTCGAGCTTTCTCTCTCGTACAGCACGGACAGTCTGAAAATACTGACTATGCAGCTGACTTCGCTCGGCGACACTTTTGGTTTCCAATGCTTTCAGTTTATACTGAAGCAGTACCTGTTCAAGCTGAATCTTCTCATCCCGACGTTGGTCAAGACACTGAATCATGGCTAGATAATCCGGATGATTCGGACTTGGTTGAGTGAGGAGGGTAAGCTCGCTGGTCAATTGCACAACACGCTCGTCGTATAGTCTAGCATCACAATCCACATCAGCCACATGTTGCGCATTCTACATTTGGCGTGACTTACTTGTCTCTGAAAGCTGCAAAATGCTTCTCAATTGCCCCCAGGGAGTCCATTGCTGTTTTCTTTTTCACAACTATTGTATCCATGTCAGCGAGGCCAATTGGAGTCTGCGTGGTTCGGGGTATGCTATATAATAGTGAGTTGCCAGAGTCCGCGACTTACGCTCTTCCTCAGTTCTTGCAGCTATTTCTGCTTCAGCTTCCTCGCCATCGCCTTCTACTGCTGCAGTCTCTTCTCCTTCATCTACGTTGTCTATTTCGAGGACTTGTCCATTCTCAGCACCGTATCCGTCGTCGACAGCCATAGCATTAGTCTGTGCCGTATCACCTGGACTGCCATCTCTAAGTTTCTTGCCCTTTCGCTTTCCCGTCTTCTCTTTCTTAATTTTTGTTGGTAATGGCTTGCCACCGTCATTCTTCACTGCGTTTCCTCCGTCATTTGTTTGCTCTGCCTCAACATCTGATGCTGTCGCATCATCAACCTCGCTCTGGTTTTCCTCGATATCGTGATCCGATAAGACGTTCTGAATCAAGAAGCTGTTGCCATTGAGCTCACTCTTGATCGATCCATTGCGCTTCCTTGCCGTCTCTGTGTTTTCAATTCCATCAGACATCTCTCGACTTCGTGGACTTGTCCGCTTTCTCTTCTTTCCTGCAACTTCCGGAGGGGACGGCACCTTCATGCCGCCGCCAAAGGAGTCCACCAAAGACGTAGCCGCAGATAGTGGTTTTAGCTCGCAAACACCCTTACCGATACTACTAGTAGCTGCGTTCTCTTCCATGATTTCCGGTATTGGACCCTGTTCTACGTTGTCCTCGCGCTGTTCGATAGTTGAGTGCTGTATTAACTTGCTTGGGCTCTGCTCATGCCTCTGCAAGCTAGAGCTCAGGACCACATTCTTGTGCTTTCCCAGCTTCTGAGGGGAGTTTTCGAGGCGCTCGGTCTCTGCTTCCGAGTCATCTTCCGCCAATTCTTCACCAAGTATTGGATTATCGCCCTCTGGCTCCTCCTGCTCTGGACCGTCGTCAATGTCACTGAGGCTGCTAGATCGATCGTCACCCTCTATGACTAATCTGCCTTGTGCGATCGCGCCATTCGTGAGACCCAAAACAGGTGTCGAAGCTGGAGTGGGTTTCAATGCGAGCTGCCCGTTTTGATCCTCCATGCTTATGTCCTCTTTCGCTGCTTGGAGAGATGGTCGAGCAGTGGGAAAGAGTTTGGCCAAGGTAGGAGAGGTAGAACGTGTCAAAGTTGAAAAATCACCAGAGACCCGATTTCCTAAGAGCAAAGGCATTTGTTAGCGGAATGACTTGCAAGTGTACCAGAAACTGGAACATTCTCATAGTGAACTTTACAGACCACAGCGACTCGAAGCAGCCGAGAACGAATTTATCAGCCCAGCTCAGATCGCAGTCGGTCCCAAGATACTTCACCATCCAGGCTAACTTGCGAAACAGAACGGGATCCCCCAGCGTGCACACTGCTCAAAGGACGTAGTTCTTCAGATGAAGCCAACTCAAGGAGTACTCACTTTCTGCCAAGAGAGTACTTGTGCTGGAAGTTGAGGGTTTCGATCTACTCCTACTACCACGAGCCAGCGCACTCATCCTGCGCTTGCCTCTGGTACAGTCCCAGTGCTGCTCTTATTGATTTCAGCGCCACTCGTCGGTGGCAGACGACAGTTTGGACGAGGGGGGGAGGAGCAGGATAATCGAAGTGTGGGGGGATTCGCGCCACGGTTGCGGAGAACTTTGGGGAGCTTAGGAGGATCGTCTGATGTTCTTTCTAGACACCAGTGCTCCGTAGATACCCAACAGATAGGGAGACCGATAAATCAAGACGATGATAGTGTACCTGTACGCAACTGAGCGACTCTGGTGGAATTGACGCACACAGACTACGCGAATGCAGATCCCTGCCAAAGCTCTGGCGGTAACCGATTGACGACCCACCAAGCTCATTTGGTCCTAGTCAGTTGAGATAATCACAAGAAAACGAACTCAGGAACGTGATTAGGTAATTTATCAAAAACTCCCGCATGGTTTGTTAGCTAGAACAAGCTGCACATACACTCTTAGACCGAGTCCATTCCGTTAATGAAAAAATGGGCAAGAACAAATCCCAGAATGCTCCAAAAGACAGAAGTACGAGGGATCAGCCAGCGTTTCTCGCTGACGAGAAGATCGTGGATCCAAATCTAGTGTCGCTGTTTGCATCAAGCGTGAGCTCCCTGCTTCCAAATTTTGGCAACAGAGCTTTCACTAAGTAAATGCCAGTTACGCCCTGGCCAAACCCCATCAAAACGCGCCGTCGAGGCAGCGGTCTCGGTAGCGGAGGAACACCCAAGGAACAGAAATACAACTTCGTCATCCGATCACGATGTCGATAGAAACAGCGGGAGTACTGGCAGTGATGCTGAGGACTCCAGTTCGTTAATACGGAGAGAGGTGGAGAACGATTTGGAGAATGCTGCGACAGTATCTCAATCATTGAACGATGGAGACGTCAAAAAACAAGGACGCAAACGGAAGCACCATGACGCCGAAGATGACCTTGAGAGTACCTATATGCGCCGTTTGGCTAAGGAAGAAGCTCTAGAAGAACAAAATCGAAAAGCCGAAAGGAGTCATAAGCGACATATATTGTCTCAGAACGCTCAGGCCGATAATTCCGATTCAGAGCTTTACAGAAATCGCCAGGGAGTAGATCTGGTAAAACCGTATGGGGATGACGGTGATGTTCCTTTACAGCATGAAAGCCTGACACCATCCACCGAGGCTCTCGAGCTTGAGAAGTCCTCCCGGACAGTTTTCCTTGCTAACGTATCAACTTTGGCCATCAAGTCAAAAGCCTCCAAGAAAGTTCTTCTGGAGCACTTGGCCTCCTTCATATCAAGTTTATCGGAGGATAAAGTACCGCACAAGGTGGAGTCAATTCGCTTTCGCTCTACTGCCTTCTCAAGTACTGCCGTCCCTAAGAAGGCTGCATTCGCTAAGAAGGAGCTCATGGACGCCACTACAAGGAGCACGAATGCTTACGCAGTCTATTCAACGGCATCGGCAGCGAGAGAAGCAGCGAAAAGACTCAATGGTACAATAGTATTGGACCGACACCTCCGTGTTGATGGCGTGGCACATCCCGCAAGGACAGACCATCGAAGATGCGTATTCGTGGGAAATCTCGGATTTGTTGATGATGAGAGTTCATTGAACGCTGCAGAAGATGAAGAAAGCGGGAAGAAGCCGAGGAAGACAAAGCAGGCCGCTGACGCGGAAGAAGGTCTCTGGCGACTTTTTAGCAAGGCAGGAACGGTTGAGAGCGTAAGAGTGGTTCGAGATAAGTCGACGAGGGTTGGTAAAGGCATAGCTTATGTGCAATACCTGGTAATCCTTGGTACTCTCCTCTACTTTGAACGAAGATACTCATATCCAGTACAGGACCCGAACGCTGTGGAAGCAGCACTTCTTTTCAACGACAAGAAGTTCCCTCCGCTCCTTCCACGGAAGTTGCGCGTAACCCGCGCAAAGAGCATGAGGAAGACATCATCGTACTCGACAAACGGGAAGCCCTCAGTCAGGGCCTCGTCTAAAAACGGGCCAAGTCATATTTACAATCCGAAGATTACACCAGAAGCAAAGTCACTACAAGGCCGTGCTGGCAAGCTTTTGGGCCAAGCCGGTGCTGCGCAGCTTACATCAAAGCGTCGGCATAGCTGGGAAGGATCGAAGAACACTGGAGGAGTAACCAAAACTCCAGAGTCCATTGTGTTCGAAGGCTATCGCGCAAGTAGAAAGCAAGGCAAGGGAGGATTGAAGATGAAAGGCTCAGGCAAGAAGCAGGGAAAGCCTGGGACACGAAGTAGTAAACGGGGAGCGGCTTTCAAAGCCTCTCGTGGTACGAAGGCCATGGCTTGATACCCTGCTATTAGCCTTCATGGAAGCAAACAGATTACGTTCATGCGAGATCCAGAACTTCACAACTTTGCATGCTGGTGTGAGCGCTTCGGTGCGGCGGGGAATGATCGACGACATTTGGTGCTATCATGACCACATGCGACTGTGGTAGTCTCGTTAACCATTGTTGCAGTGCGATGTTAATAAAGTATTTCATCGAATTGTGCAAATGATTTCCAAACAGATTATTATTCTGCAGTGGTACTTATTTGCGGGAGGAATGGTTGAACGCAAAGAGTGAATTAGACAAACTGACTACCTCTCTAGACATGATCACGAAACATTTTCCCCCCTTCCGCTTCTAGCCTCGGAGGTGAGCAGCGGCTGCTTTAAGGTGAGCCGGGGTGAGCGGCCCTGAGCCGTGCCTGAGCCGTGCCTGAGCCAGGGTGAGCTCCCGCGTAGGGGCGCAGCACGCTGGAGCCTGAACAGGCTCCCTTGAGCCCGGCTTCAATTGCCTTCTTTGGCGGCATCCTGCTGCCTAGAACTCATGGAATATTGGTGCCTAGTCCAGCCAACCACTGCTGCCTAGATTCACCCTTGCTCACATTCCACCTGGCTAGGCGGTTCTATCAGGCGGCTTGACATGGCCCGACCCTTCGACTACATCATGTTCAATGCCAAATACATTTCCCGGGCCACGGTACGTTTCGCAGCGCATGAAATACCGCCCGTCCTGCCTCGTCTACTATCTATCCTTCACCTCCTCATATCTTCGTCTGGCGTCCCATTGTTGCATTTTTCTCTCTCCTATCCTTCCCGCGACCTCGCTCGGAAATTAACCCACAACCTGGAATATGTTGAGAATGCTTCATGCCGCATCGCGATTGGTCGGGCTTTCCTTTTGTCTGCCTGGCCGCGTCGATAAGGATCGCAACTTGGCCGTGATCGGATGATCTGACATCGAGGGCTGAGCGTGAATCCAAACAGCGGCGGTGAGCCAAAGCCAGCAAATGGACTCAAAGGAGCGTTGGCCTCGCCTCGGTCGACAGCCATGTCTGCCTGGCTACGCCGGCAAGGATGCAGCAATAGCATGTTTCGAGCGACGTGGCCTCGAAACGTGTCTCTCGCCTTTCGCTGTTGATCGTGGAGAGGCGGTGCCACCGATCTGTTGCAGCGGTCTCAGCTCGAAGATCCAGGCAACAGCATATGACCAGGCACGACAGGATGGACATCTCGGAGGGGCGCAGCGAAGACTCAGCCGGCATGGCGCATGGGTCGAATACGAGGCTCCAATTGCAGAGAGCTACAGAAGCGCGTGCCGCAGGGTATGAGACAGACGTGCGGGGATCGAGCGTAATCAGTCTGGCAATTGAGCGGCGATGCCCAGAGATCGGCGATTGGGGCTGTTGGAGAAAAGGAGGCAGGTATATATAACTCTCGTCTGGCCCCGTTCAATGTGTCTTGGAATCATAACTTCAAATTCCAACCAAGTTCTTCGCCTGCTTAGAGAACCCGGTCATCTCGCATTTGAGTCACACGATAACAGCCAAGGTGAGTCCCGACGGTGCATTTCTATTCTGCGGCAAGGTTTCCCTCTAACATTTTACAGATAAACTAATTATGGTTGAGGATAACGATATTCATATCGGCGAAGCCTACGCTCCCACCAGGGCCACGAGCGTGGAGTCCGAGATTGGGACTGCACAGCTCCAGTTCAAGGGAACAGCTAAAGAAGCACGCTTGCTTGAATACTCAACCCCTTACCAAACCTACCACAGAACCCTTTGATCGCCTGACTTCTCCCAGCGCCGCTCTACCCCTGCATCGAAAGGGCCCGTCCTCGAGAGACGATCACAGAGGAGCAGCGATTGTGGTTCCTCACTCTCTGTAACCATCACCCCACCCAACCCCCAGCAGCCTCAGGGTCAACGAGGTTCAGCCCAGGATAAAGAAGAGGAATGGGAGATCACTAGAATTACTGGCAAGAGACAGAGGAAGGGGCTATGCATAAAAGGTGCGTTGGAAGAGTACATGGTTGCCTAGAAGCGAATTAGAAGATTTGTTTCGGTTGTTGCGGGATTTCGAAGCATAGGGCGGAGCGCAGCGCGGACATAAATGGGGCAGATCATTGGAAATTGTGTTAATGTCTTACAATGGAGATCTTAAGGGCCACCTAACGCTCATTGTACTTGCTAATGATCCAAATCCTGACGTACATATATAGAGACATCCCGTGAAGAATGAGAGAATATCTCATCATTAAAATGAAGACCACAGCTCAAGACTCTTCCTTACTAAAGCTATCCTCAAGTTAGAGAGTATCCCATACCTGCATCTGACTCGCTCTGCACCAATCCTAACAAGCGAGATCGAGACTTTCGATTTCGGTAGTTTGGTTTTGTTAGGTATGTTATATTGTCAGCCTTGTAGTTGCTACGAGTACCTTTAGCGCCGCTTGGCACTACATATCGTAAGGCCATCGTTCCAATCGGACATTCCAATGGTGCAGTGTAGGTTCTCTTTCTCCTTTATCTTCTTACTGTATGACGGCTTGGTTGTCCAATGCAAGAGCTGATTCCCTAGCTGTTGGAATATCACTGCTTGTTCTATCTATAGACAGGCAGTAGTGGAGGTTGAACGGTTGATTGTTTTCTATGGAAGGGGGAATTGCTAAGTACTGGCATCCTGCCAAGGGGCTGCTGACTCAGCAGCTAAACCTATTCTAGTTTAGACTATCCCAGAGATTCTGCCCAAATGCCAACACTAGCAATGCACATACTGACTAGTAAGCCAGTTTCAAGATGGGAAGTCCCTCCACGCCATCCTTCACTTAGGAAGCCCCTGCTTGCTGCGCCCAGAGCTGCTTCTCATAAGAGAGCGTTTCACGGTCAGGTGGCATGTTCAGCATCGAAATGAGTCATTACCTTCCTCGGGAATGTAAAGTTGCTTTTCACAGGGGCCGTCAATCTCACAGAGTGACTCATTGCCAGAACAGCGTCATCGTCTCCCGCATTTTTTGCATGGGTTTCCTATTTGATACCTGCTTCATCCTCATATCTTCGTTGCTCTACCCAACGCAGTCTGATCTCAGCCATAAACATCCTTCCACAATCTTCTTGAGCTGCTTTTAAGAACCCGTTTTTCCGAACCCACCTGTGCAATCGTTCCTTGACGAAACATGGCTAGTAACCGAATTATCGACAAAGTGGTTCTAGCCACAATTCAAAAGGCCTCCCAGCGGTTTGTACTCGAAGCAGCGACCGAGACATAAAATGTTTAAACGAACCGAGGCAAATGTCAACGCAGCTAAACCCAGGATAATCGGTATTGTCCAGAATAGCGATAAGGTGTTGCCCGCGAATACGGCGAAAGCTGTTGTGCGGTGAGTGTCTAATAAGGGTGCCAGACACAGACACTGTACTGATCTTAGATGAAGCGAATTTGAACACGGGGCCGACAACCATATCGACGTGGTCTGCCTTGATAAGGACGGCAAATACATTAAGACCGAGCATATCGTACCAAAGAAATGAGGGCCGATGGGATACTGTTGTAGGCGGGCATGAGCAACGGAGATGTTGAGACTGCGTTGAAATTTATATATATATACTATATACACCCCGAACTTAGGATTGGTGGTTGTCGTTTTCGATCTGGAAAGGGAGCAAGGCCGCTTTAAAGGGAGCAGCGAGGGAGCAAGGGGGAGCATCGAGGGAGCATCGAGGGAGCAGCAGGGGAGCAAGGGGACACAGCACAGGGCACAGCACAGGGGAGCCTAAATTGGCTGCCTCGCTCCTGGCTATACAGTTCTACGTCAAAAGTCTTCGTGAATGGCCTGTTTACCACCAAAACTCAACATGTTCATGACAGGAAATAACTAGCACAACATATTTTCAAAATTCTGAGTCTTCAAAATCTAAGAGAGTTA
>JAABUP010000835.1_pt1 | contig 66370 bp, 100 predicted proteins | sample 5559201 | NCBI WGS metagenome assembly JAABUP01 (sample SAMN10711887, study PRJNA513373) | rock metagenome | isolation source: Antarctica rocks | place: Antarctica
AGTGCTGAGCTATAGCGGTCTGAGCATGTCTGCTTTGATCTGGTGTGTGCAGGCCAATCTGATTTTGCTTTGTGCATTGCTACATCACTGCTTACAAGATGACTCTCATTACCAAGGCAGCTGAAGAGTCACTGCCATGAGATTCTTATAGCACAGCCTTGATGCAGCACCGGCAAGGACTCTGCCAGGAAGGTTGCAGTGACACAGCATGAGTGACCTTGTGCACTCATGCTGATTGCCAATCATCGTAATGGCTCTGGTTTAACCATGCCAAGTAGTTACCTAGCAAAACAACCCAATTAGCAAACCTGTGATAATTAAAAAGTTGCTATGGCAATGACGCTCATTGCTGTGCAGATCTTGCAGCCTCAGAATGTTTAACATCATCATTTAACAATCATCATCATGACAATAACGCTGATTGCTGTGCAGATGTTGCAGCCTCAGAATGTTTAACATCATCATTTAACAATCATCATCATGACAATAACGCTGATTGCTGTGCAGATCTTGCAGCCTCAGAATGTGCCCATAGCCAAAGTTCTGGACAGCACAGGGCGAGATCCTGAAAAGGAGGTGTATCGCCTGCTGGTGCTGCTGCGCTGCAAGCCCTTCCTGGAGCCGTATGTTACAGATTTGAGGCAGCCCCACAAGATGGGACCTGAAAAGGAGTTCCCTGTTGGCCTGAAAGGTTTTCACACACTCTACCCTGGAATGGACTTCAGGTAAGGCAGATGCATGACGTCAGACACATGGTATGATGTCAGACACATGGCATGATGTCAGACACATGGCACGATCATGTATGTTTCTTGTCTGGCATGGGCAGCAATGAGTATGGAGAGTGCCTACATGCTAGCAACAGGAGAGTTTGCATGAACACAGAAATGCACAAATGTGATCAATACTCATGTTCTTTGTCTCTCAAGATTCTTGTCGCCCCACCTCTGTGCAATACGCTATGTGTGTGCTGAACAGCTGGCACCTGCACATGCATGATGTTGTCAGGAGCTCATGTGTTGGTATGCACACATCTGTGGACTTGAGGCATACTCTGATAAATTTTCTTTTAGACGTGTTCCTGCTGGACTCATATAATTGGCAGCAATGAAATCAACTTTGCCAACCTTACCAACAGTGGGATGATTTCTGCATCCCGCCAGACATGGTTTGTGTCTCTTGTCAAATCTTCAAAGCAGACACAATGCTACAGCGTTGAGTCAGCCATTACAATTATGTAGGCGGGCATACCGGTGGGGCATGCTTGGCCCCTTCCAGACTTACACTGGGCTGAACGTCTTGGACGAGTTTCAGCGTATCAAGAATGTATGGGGCAAGGCCTTTTTGGGGCGGCTTGTGTGGCCCTATAAGAAGCTGAGAGTCAAAAAGTATGATTATCCTGGTTTCTGACTTAGTTGCAGACTAGGCTAGTCTACATGTCATGAAATAGAGGCAGCTGTGAAGAACATTTTCTGAATAAATTGCAGACTAGGTATTTTGAAGGTCGTTAGATAGAGGCAACTCTGGATGCTATCGTCATGGATGCGTGCGCTTGCAACTGACTCGGGACAGGCCGTGAGTGCCATTACCACACCACTATGAATTTGAGAATGCAGTGCTGCTCCATCAATTTAGACACTATCTAGTACAATAATGCGTATACTCCCCCTCGAGCTCTCAGCATGCCAGCGTCAAGGGTCATGAAGCTGAGGTCACGACCTTGATGCAAATAACAAGCAAGAACTTGGACTGAGCAGAAAGCCTGGTTTATGTGCACTTCTCCTGATGATTCATCTGTATTATACATCCTCGGATCTAAATGCGCTGCATGACATGTCTTGAATACCAATTCCTGACTTTTCTCATGGGCAATGTAGCAGCATGCCCTTGAAAAGCTGGGATGAACTGACCAATTCAAACAACACAATCAGAACACATTCACGGTGACAAACACAACTGCACACTGCTCAAATTAGCAACATCTAGACCACCCCAAAGAATCTGCAGCAATGAGAACGTATAAGGCAAAGATTGTAGCAGTACAAATGTGTAATGAAATATAACAGCTCTGGCTGCCATGAAATTGAATTGCTGCTCACGGCTACAAGAAATCACGAGGATCTGCCACTCGGCCTGTCAGCGCCGATGCAGCAGCAGTGTAAGGTGACGCCAAGTACACCTGCCCATCCTTGTGACCCATTCGCCCTGGAAAGTTCCTGCAACACCATCTCACTTTCATCAGACGCCCATGCAATGCAACTTGAGCAGCTTGACTGGCACACAAGGGTGGCAAGACCAGGCACAACTGACATTGCCATTAAACGACATCCTTGCAAGTACTCCTATCAGCAGCCAGGGCAATGTGGCTGATTACCTGTTTGTTGTGGATACGCAGACTTCAGGCTTGTTCATTCGTGCGTATGTGTCCTTAGGGCCACCAAGGCACGCAGCACAGCTAGGGCTGGCAGGGGTATCACAGCCTGCTTCCTGGAAGATTTGGGACGCTGTCTTGCCATCACAGCCCGGCACTGGCATGCCGTACACATCCATCCATACTTTCTGTGTGGCTGGCACGAGGTATGTGGGCACCTTAACCTGGCCTCCAGCTTTATGCATCAGCTTGGCGGCTGCTATAAAATCCTCTGTCTTGCCTCCTGTGCAAGACCTGCAGACGGCGGCACTGCTTACATCCTGTTTCACCTGAAACTGGCAACTTTTCTGAAGCTCATAGACACAGACACACATACAGAGATACAGAGACACAAACAAGCACAGACACAGACACAGACACACAGACACAGACACACATACACGACATGCTCCCTCACAGCTGAAAAAAAGGAATTGAGATCCTTTGCACACGTGCTTGAGGTTGTTCGCAATGTCTGCAAAGTATGACTCTGGATGTTATGCATTAAACAGCTTGGAAGATGAGCATGCCCGATTGAACAACAGGTCAGGCAGCATCACAAACTCACCCGATGTACACTCTGTCAATGTTGACATTCGAGCATTCTGCAGCCTTTTTCCTGTTGTCCGGGGAATGTGGGGCTGCCACAAGGGGCTCTATCTTGCTGACATCAAAGCGGTACTCCTCCACATAGCTAGCGCCAGCATCTGCGTGGACTGCCTCAAAGGGGGCATCTGTTCTTTGCTGGACATAGTCAAAGGTGATAGCATCAGGAGGGCAGATGCCTGAGGAATGCACACAAACATACTCAGCCCAACGCTGCTCTGGAATACATTTCCCAGATCGAATGCTTGCTTGACGTCCTTCTTTGTTTGGTTCACTAACCAACACAACAGACGAACATTCTTTGACATGTCGCCGCAGCTTGTGATTCTGGCATACTTTGCAGGCTGCATCAATCTTGCAATGGCAACAACACCTTTATGCGCATCAGCTGCGCATTATGTGGGCATTGCTGTGGATCAAACAACTATGCCACTCAACTCTGACCACTGCTGGAAATAGAGAGACAAAAGTTGAGAACTCATGATACTGAGAAACAGCAGGATGCAGCATGTAGTGCTGGACATGGTCATTGCTGCCGGCCATGTGCAACCACCACACAGCACAGAAGCTGGCAGAGGGCAGACTGACCGTTCTTGGCACCAGCCTCGACCACCATGTTGCAGATGGTCATGCGCTCCTCCATGCTCATGGCTGCAATGGCCTCACCGGTGAACTCCATGGCCTTGTAGGTGCCGCCTGTGTGCCCCACATGCAGTTCAACATGCTACTCTTTTGAGCCAGTGGTGAGCCAGTGGTGTACGGCTACTGGGTGGGCTGTTGACAAAACAGAGCAGGGCTGTCAATGAAACAGTGCCAGGCATAAGGCGTGCAAGTGAGGCTCACCATGCAGATGAAAACCATTTGAACAAGCAACATTGAGCAGCTTGACCCAGCTGTGTGCTGCTCAAGAGGCACTGTGATGCACGATGGCACGCTACAATCGTGCACCGTATAGAAACATGGTAAGTGCTCGCAGCAGCAGGCATGGTGTCAGATCACTGCGCACAAGCATTTGGTGGCAGTGAGCATTGCTGTGATGCCAAAATGATGGTGAGATGCACCTGCAACAGTGATCTCTCCTATAATCTGCAGTATGAGGTCCTTGGCCAGCAGGTATGGTGGCATCTCCCCGTCCAGTACGAATCTGATGCTGGGAGGAACCTTGATGAGCAGCTTGCCGGTGCCCAGGATGAAACCAGCATCAGTGTTGCCGATGCCAGAGGCAAACTGACCAAAGGCGCCAGCGTTGCAAGTGTGGGAATCTGTGCCGAACAAGACCTCACCTGTGCAAGCAACAGCACCGGTGAGAACGCTTACACGAGCCGATGCCCCCTCACGAGGTAGGGCCTTAGCCTTGGCATCAATGTATATCTATGCCGACAACCATTGGGGTATGCCTTGTACACTAGGCCGATCACAACTGAAACTCAAGTGGTGACGCTTACAGCGTGTGAGGGCATCGCACATTGCACAGCGTAACTGCAGAGGCATATGACAGTCAGGATGATCAGTCTTCGCTTTTTGTTGCTAGTTTGTAATGAACCGGTCTGAAGTGTTGAGGCCAGACCAGTGTAGGCAATCTACGCCAAGCTGCACAACCTTGATGCCAGTACAGGAAGGTATCACTCCTGTGAATGTGAAGATAGGGCTGTGGCTTGCTTGTGGAGTATGCTGTCAAGTCTCTGTTTGCACAGGAAAGGCAGCGTGTTTGGGAAGTATGCATGGATGCAGCAGAGGTCCTACCAGGCAGGCAGTGGCCTTCCTGAGCCATGGCAATATGGCACACCCCCTTGTAGTCGGGGTTGGCACGGAAGTCTGCCCGGTCTGTGATGTCATAGAAGTACTTGATGCCATACTTTGCGACCATGTCCCTGTTTCAGCAGAAGCGTCCAAGTTGAAGGAATGCAGTGTCGATGTCACACACCAGATTGGGGTTGCCAATAGGATGTGTTGATGTCAGATGCACAAAACTGCATCAAGACATGCAAGTGAGCATGCACCTGAAGCAGTATCCTGCTGGCGAGTTGAGCGTATAGCAATGTGCTATTGTTCACAATGTACACTAGAATTGGGAAAGGAGCTGAAAACCACCAGCATGCAACACAAGCACTGCTGTATTGTGTTGCCCACGTTGAGACTTGCCTCAGGATGTCCACATTGCGATTGGCCCTGGGATCTGAAGTGAAGATGTAGTGGTCAGGGATGATGATGACCTTTTCTGGGTCCCACACCTGAGCACCTGCCCCAAATTCCTTCTCAAAAATGCCAAAAGTGCCAGGACCGCAGACATCGTGTGTCAGCAGCTTATCAACATTGGTCCAGATGTTGGCGCCAGGCTGCAGTCTGGTGTTGTCTGAGTGCTTTGCAAGGATCTTCTCTGTAAGAGTCATTGCATGCTTGACCTGCAGGACATATGCAGCTAAGAAAAGGCCGGTAACACATCAGGTTGAGTACAACAGCAATAGGCTGTGGGTGAACACATCCCTGGTGACATATCATGGTGACATATCAAAGCACAAACATACCCCTCCTGTTGCTGCAGGCTTTCGTGTTTCGACTGGTGCTGAGGGAGCTGACACAGCAGCTGCCACCTTCAGTCCAGAGACACGTGATCTGCAGTGCTGCGCCTTGGCAGCTCTCGGGATCTTGACTGCAGAGAAGAACGAACACTCAGGCGGAAGACACCAGAAGGACAGGAACTACACGCAGTGCGAAAGGAACAACCAGGCTCAGGAGATATGCGCCTCTGCCAACAGCAAGTCACGTACCGTCGCCAGCAAGCATAGTAGAACCGACAGAAGAGAAAGACATGGTGTCCGAAATTGTTGACGAACTCTACCTACTTTCAACTGAGGTCGTGATCAGTGCTGCAATGCAGCGCAGTGTGGAGCTCCGTCACGTAAAGCAAAGTAGGTTTACTCAAGGAACCCTCTTCGTTGACTACAAGCCTGGTTGGCGTTTCAACTTGCGGCAGACGAGACCGCAGAACGCGCAAGACGGATCAGTCGTGTATTTTTGTCTGCTTCTGTTTCAGCCGATAGGTCGGTGATTGCACAGTGCTCACTGTTGACGTTCGCGCTCCTAGCCAGCTCTGCGGCAGGTTGTGATGGTGCACCCAAGCTAAGCTGCACTTGCTTTAAATTCCAAAATGCAGCTTGGCAAAGGGCGAGCGTACATCATCGACCAATTGCCACGACAGCTAGTTCAGGGACACCTGTGCCGCATCTGTTTGCGCAGACGGTCTCGAGCACGGCCAGCAAGCCAGTTGTGTCTGGCGGAAGCACAATCCCTGGATTATAAACAGGCGGGGGTCGATATTGATGCTGGAGCAGAACTTGTGCGCAGAATACAAAAGTTGAATCCGAGCATTGGTGGATTCAGCGGTCTTGTTCCCTTTGGTAAGGGATTGTGATTGCAGTTGCAGCAGCCTGCAGACCCATATAGATGCACTAAACTTGTCAGAAAGCTGACTGAAACATCACAGGTGTATACAGGTGACTCGTTTTTAGTGGCTGGCACAGATGGTGTTGGGACCAAGCTCAAGTTGGCTTTTGACATGCAAACACATGATACCATTGGCATTGACTTAGTAGCTATGAGCGTGAATGACATTATCACCTCGGGGGCTAAGCCAATGTTCTTCCTAGACTACTTTGCAACAGCAAAGCTCGATGTAGATGTAGCTGAGTCGGTATGTAGACTGTGACATTGCACATATGCACACTCCTTCAGTGCTTTGGCTGTGTGTACAATCCATGACATGATTGTACGCTCAAGTTGCAGCAAGGTACTTAGGCTGATGCCAGACATTGCCTACAAGGCTTGCATCCATTGAGCCTGATCTGCGATGGTGCGGACAACATGATCACATGCATGGCCATATGCAGGTGGTCAAGGGGATAGTGGAAGGCTGCAGACAATCTGACTGTGCCTTGTTAGGTGGGGAGGTGCGCCCTGCTCCAACTTTCCATCTCAATTAAAAGCGCCTTAACAACAAGCAAGTTTGGTCTACTTTGTTTCTCCAAATTACCTTGTCCACAGCAACTTTTGCCACAAAAGGCTCTGCACATACAGCATTGTAGACGGAGTCCTTAAAGCTGTTCAGGTTGCGTGTAAGTCACATTGCATTATGGCTCATAGCATCTCAGTCTCAGACTGCTGGATTGCACCTCAGCAGCAAATACTGTTGCAGTTCAGGGCATGTGATGCTATTGAAAAAGTAGCTGTGCTATCTCCATAACAAATCTAGCGTGCAGCCGTAAACAGCAGCTTGTTGTCTTTTTGAAGGAGTTGGATGCTCTGTTACAGTCACCTCCTCTGCTTTCAACTCCTGCGCTTGGTGTTACTGCAGACAGCAGAGATGCCCGGGTTGTATCAGCCGGGAGAGTATGACGTGGCTGGCTTTGCAGTGGGCTCTGTCAAGCAAGACAGAGTCATCGATGGGAAGCAGATACAGGAAGGGGACGTCCTTGTTGCACTGCCATCTAGTGGGCTGCATTCCAATGGCTTCTCTCTCGTACGCAAAGTGGTGGAGGTGAGCCTTCACCTGCGAACAGCTGACAGTGTCACACTGGTATGTTTATGTTTTGGTCATGTGCTTTCTGTGCTGCATGCTACTCGTCTGTTGTGCTGACAAGTGACAATGTGTGTGTATGTCACACTAGTCACAATTGCAATCGACAGTGTGCTATTGTGCAGTCATTTGCCTTCAGTGGGCGCACGACCAATTTGTCGCTGAGGCATGGGTGTGCAGGACAAAGAGTGGGTGTCCTGTGTAGCAAAAACGCCCTTTGCACCATGGCTCAAGACCTGTATCTCACTCATGCAGAACTGCTGCCAGGACATTTTTCATTCAGCATGCTATGATGTCAACATATGATCATTTACGCCCATGCAAACATCAAGAATTGTCCTAACACACTCATATAGCACATGTTTGTTAGTACAAAAGCAAGCTGCCGATCAGAAACATGGATGGGTGCAGGTGAGTGGCAAAAGCTTGCAGGATCCAGCTCCTTGTGGTGGGGCAGGCACTCTAGGGCATGCCCTCCTGGAGCCCACCCTCATCTATGTCAAGCGCCTGCTTGCCCTGACCGATGCAGTTCTTGTCAAGGTCAGCACAAATGTTTGTGTGCCAGCACAATCTGTACACACTCGTCCTCCCCATCGCTGCTGATTGCACAGACATTCGAGAGCCTGTTGTTGCATGTTATCCAACCTTTTTTACACATGCTGCACCCTGCAACTTTACCCTTCTTGTGCATCGTGTGAGAATTTTCCTTGTCGTGCTGCTTCTCAGGGGTCACATCACTCTTGCGTTTGCTCTGGCAGGTCAGCTTTCTGGCCATGAGCATTTGCGCTGGAGGCAGTTTGGCATTTGCAGACTGCTTGCACATGGAATGCAGGGATGTGTGCATATCACTGGAGGTGGGTTTACAGAGAATCTGCCTAGGGTAATGCCTAAGGGTCTAGCGTGCCAAGTGCAGACAAGCTCCTGGGAGTGGCCGCCGCTGTTTCAGTGGCTTCAGCAGGCGAGTAAACATGACTTGCGTGTTGGTTCTGCCGGTGTAAAAAGCAGTAGTAAATTAAAAGCTATGCATCGAGCCAGCCTCTGTATGGCTGATGCCAGCCCTTTGCTTGGTGTAAGCTGTATCTTGCTCCACCATGTACTTCAAAACCAGCCACAAATCTGTGCTACACTGGCTTCCAGAGGTTTGCAATTATATGTCAGTGCTGGTCTTGAGCTGTGCAGGCTGGAAACATTGCGACGCCCGAGATGTACAGAACATTCAACATGGGTGTTGGCATGGTGGTCATTCTTCCAGAATCAGATGTGGAAAAGGCTTTGGCCATTGATGGCGCAGGCTTTGTCTTGGGAACAGTTGTGACTGGAGATGAAGTTCAGATTGTCTAGATATGGTTTGGCCATTCCTGTTTCGGCAGAGACCCGCCAACTTGCATGATTTCTGTACCGGCATGAGTTCCATTTGGGAACACAGATGTGATAGTAGAACCTTGATTTTGTGCAAAGCTTTGCAGTGACCCCCGAGTTCATCTGTGTCACGTTCATGCACTGAGCTTGCTGATAGCTTCAGACATGCAGAGATACAAGCAAGCTTGAAAATGAAGTTTAGGGCAAGCTCAAAACCGGCAGCTCATGCACCACAAACACACCAGGCCTCACAAGGGACGCAGAGTTACAATTGCAACTTAATCAACTGCCTTTCTGCGCTTGGCACCTTTGCCATGTTTGGGCAAGCCAACATTTGACTTGTCTTGCAATGGTGGTGAAAGCTCCTCGTGGGCAGCCTACACATAAGGCAGGATCCAAACTCAATAGCTTGATCATCACAAACAATCGCAGCACACGCCTGTGTTGCTTTTGCGTCATTGCACCTGCCAAGCCATTGTCAAGAATGGTACATCATATGCATTATTGCAATGCAGAGACAGAGATGCTGACACTTGAGTGTGTTCATGCCCTGTGTGTGCACCCACAATTGGCAACATGCACTGCCTAAAGGGGGCCGTTGGGGGCTTTGCAACAGCAACCTCCCTCTAGTACAGACAGCATGCAGCATGGAGGTTCACACACAGATTTTGCACTCTATGGTACAACACCGAGCCCACATTGAGCTGCAACAGACTTGTGTGAAGGAGAACAGGCAAATTGTGATACTCCCACACACTGCTGACAGTATGGTCAGGCCCTTCCTCAAAGAAGCTCTTTGGCACAAAAGGGTTACCTTGCTTGCATGCGCAGGAATTGCAGGTCCTTCCAGGAACTGGCGATGCAGCAGCTCTGTCTTCAGCAGCCGAAGCTGGAAGGGCTGTTGTGCCTGACCAGGCAGGATCTGGATGTTGCCATTGTTGATGAGCTGCAGCATAGCACTGAACAGCCGGCTCACCTCTGCTTGACTCCCTTCGTCCGCTACTGCTTCAAAGCCCACTGGTTCAACCTGCATTGCAGCAAACTCCTGACCAGCTGTCACACAATACTTGTGTGCTGGTTGACGAAGAAGCACAGCACTGGGCAAGCTGCCCTTCTGCAGTTGCTTCACAGCCCACTGGCTGAACCTGCACTGCAACAATCTCCAGAGCAGCTGTCATATGATGCTTGTACGCTGGTAGCACAAGCAGTAAACTTGCTGCTCATCTCTGCCTGACTGGGCTCATCTGCAAGTGTTTCATAGCTAGCTGGGATAGTCCTGCATATAGTCACCCATGAACCAGCTGGGCAGGCACCAGTCAATGGTCATATGCAGGCTGGTGTGGCTGGTACTGCAGACTGTACTCAAAAGACAGCTGTTTCCTGCCGGATTGGCCTCTTCTGCATCTCATTTACTGTCCACTGCTTCACATGCTTGACACATCAGAAAAGTGAGTGTTGTTGCTAGAAGTGAGCTGTTGCCTAACTTGAATTCCCAAGAGCTGCCCCTGTCGCAACTGCCTCAAAGCTTGTTGTGTCTACCTACAATATCCATGAGCAAAAGATCGTGCGTGCTCTTCACTGTTGTTTCACGTGCTGGCAGTGCCTCCTGTGCCAACTCAGCTGCACAGACCAACAGTGCCTCCTGTGCCAACTCTGCTGCACAGACCAACAGTGCCTCCTGTGCCAACTCTGCTGCACAGACCAACACACAAGAGGCAGGTTGATTGCTGCGGCTCAACTGCTTCACATACAGCTATAGTTTGACTGCCATGTAGGTTACAGAAAATTTGATGCTTGTCCCAGGAACTCAGGTAACCCCTTTCCCTCCTCTAGTTATAAGCAAATTGTGTGTTTTGTCAGCTAATATGGTTCACCTTTTGAAATGTCGGCATGATACTAAATGATACACTAAGTGTTCTACTGTTGTACACATCAATTGTAGTGGTCACAGTTTGCGGCTTGAGTGAGCGGAGCCCAACCAAAACTTGTCAACAGCATGCCGTCATTGCTTTCACGCTTGTCTACAAACCCAAGGCAGTTTGTCATTGTGTCCAGCTTGAAGTTGCACATTGGCAGCAGGCCATAGCATGCATACCATGGAGGTCTGGAGCTCAATTGGGTGGTCTGGATCTCTGCAACTCAGACGTGCCAGCTTGTCCAGAACCTGGTCACCATACAGGTGTATGTCAAAGGCTGGCCGTGCATCCTGCTCATCCAGCAAGGGCTGAATCTTGTGGCGCCAATTAGACACCCTAGACGCCAGCTCTGTCTGAACCTCCGCTGCTGCGGCGGCCTGCACCACAATATTAGCAGCCATTGCATGTACTGTTCAGGCATAACACAGCCTGCACTGTGATGCTAGCAGTCATTGCTGCAGTGCTGCATGTATTGTTCGAGCGTAACGCAGCCTGCATGGCATTTGGTCATGTGAAGGACCCTGTCTGAATGCAACATTGTGGTTTCTGCCTGCCATTCTTGTATGGGTGTGCTAATTTATGCACAGAAACGACGCAGCTGCTGGGGTGGATTGCATTCTCTGCTGCAATTCTGTTCTGAATGCGGCTGACTGCAAATGGTAGTCTTAACGGTGAGGGTCAGCACGTCACAAAGAGCAACATCTGGTGGCTCACCAGTCTGTTCATTTTTGGCAAAAAGGCAATATCTGGATGCCTGCATGAGTGTCTCAAGGCTGTGCTGCATTTGCCATTGCCTGTATTCAAAACAGACTGACCTGAATGAAGGCTTCTATGTGCGCTTGGCACAGCTCCTCATAGCTCATGCTATCAGCATCACCATCAGCTGGAGGGCCATTGTTGGCAAAGGCCCTGTCACCAGCCCCCGCCAGCTCAGCCCACTCATCCAACTCAGCCATCGAATCTTGTGGGAAGTTATGCCCAGGCTCACTGCCTCTATCTGACATACCTCCTGACACATATCCGCCTGCAAACATGTGCGCATCACTTCAGTCGCATATCAGCTAGACTATTAGAAGCAAGAGTGAGAATTTGAGCTGCACTTCTCAAGACTGAGAGTCTGGGCTAGGCATGTACTACATGGAAATATCAGCACAATATGATTCAACAGCACGGTCTCGTTTTGATGTTGTCTCCTGTATCTGACCAAAAAATCAGCCAACAGCTCAAAAGCAATGCACGATGACAAAGCTGGTGTTGTGTTTTGGCAATCAACACAAAATGGCAAGCAAAAACTGCCGAGCTATCTGTCTCACCGGCAAAGTCTTCTTCATCATCCAGGTCAGCACCGCCTGCTGCTGCCTCTTCCCTTGTGAAGGCACTCCCCAGCTGGGCCTCCTTATGTCCCCTGGTGGTGGCCACCTCCCTGACGGCTGCCAAGTGCTGAGCCTGCTGGCTGCTTTGCAACAGCTTCAGTGCGTAGTTGAACTCGGCAAAAGTGCAGCCTGAGGCTGTTGGCGGAGGTATGCTGCCCAGTGTACAGCCTGCATTCCAGTTCCGCTTGACTACCTGGACAGCTTCAGTCCGGTCAATGTCATCCTGTCATGTGAGGGTACCTTGTCCTCTAATGCTGGGCTGACCAAGTGCAAGTCTAATAGAATCTGTTCTCTTCATTGGGAAACAACTTGGTCAAAGCTGCCAGGGCAATTAGCTAATTTGACATGTCCCGATGACACATTGAGCTTGTACTGATGCAGCTGCTCTGCAAAGCTGCTAGTGGGCTGTCACCAAATGCTGGACTCCATCACAGGCTGATGCAAGCATTGGACTTATTTGGTGTTGATGCGCAAATGGATTTGTGGCTGCTTTGCTCATGCATGTGGATAGCAAAGTGCATCAGCAAAACAAGTGACTTACCAAGAGCACCAACATCCAGGGCATCAGCCTGTTTGGGTCGCTTCCGTCTTGTGGGCTTTCTGCCCTTCTTGAAGGGCTTGATGGGGAGAGTGCCCTTGATATGGGGGTCTAAAGGTGCATATGGGTCAAATTCCTCTTCCTGATCTTCCTCTTGCAGCTGTGCTGCCTGCTGGGATGAATCTGACTGCAGAAAGTGCTGTGGCTGATCTGCATGGAAGCAAAGCTAGTACATCGAGCTGAACCCATTGCGTGCAGTGTATTGGAAGCACTGACAGTGCAGACATACCATTTGCTGATATCTTCAGTTTTGAGACTATCAAAACTCTGTATAGCCCTTGTGGCAAGCTGTTATTGTGGACAGCAGCCGCTTAAAGAAATGCACCAGAGCATGGCCACATGCTGCCTCCATTACCAACAGTGTACCCTAGCACAAATATTGCATGCATGACAAGACAGTGAATGAGCCATGACGGCAAATGCAATGGTGCATGCTTAGTCATTATGCTGCGTTCCAGTGACCCTTTGGGGGCTGCTGGAATGGCATGCTTTGCTGCCACGAGGCTGGCTGACCTGGCATGCCTGCACGATCCAGGTCGGCAGCCTCCTGCTGCATGTAGTCAGCCCCATCATCCCCACAGCCACCATCATCAAAAGCATGACTGCAGCCCTCTGCCCCATTATACCCCTCATCATTGCCTGTATCCATTTCATCATGGCTAGCGTCTTCTGGCATGGGTCTGACCTGCTGATCTGGCTGCTGTAAATGCGTGCTGGCTGCTATGTTGCTGCAGCAAAGCTGCTCATCCAAAAACTCACCGTCCCGGGCTTCAAGCAACAGCGCACCAGAATGATGCATGCTGCAGCTTGCAATCTGCAGCAGTGGCACAGCAGGCACGTCTGCTACAACACTGTGCCTTGGGTTTCTGTGGAGTTGCTTTCAACCTGAGGATCTGCTGAACAAAATGCTCCATCAGACAAATGCAGCGAAAGCGCACGTACAGTTCTGCAAGCGACTCAGGCTGTCTGTCAGGTACATAAGCTGTGCTGCCAAGTTCTGTCTATAGATCACGCACGCTATGACTGAGACGAGTATTGATTGCAGCAACAGCTCACTCTATAGTTGCTAGCATCACCGTCTCCGCCTGTTGCTGATGACGTGCTTTCCAGCGCCAGCAATGCTGCTGGTGGCCTGACAGCAGCAGGGATGGCTGTTGTGCTTGTCTGATCCATGTCAATGGCAGTGCCCTCTGAGCATACACAATGCAGCTTGGTGATGTGTGTGTGGTGCATCAAATGTCTTTGGTGTTGTGGACAAAACTGATCACAGGGGTACATGAAGCACAAACAAAAGCATTGCCTAGTTCACGGGATCATATGGACCAACACGCTGATGGTGTTTCTGTATAATGCCAATGGAGCATACTGGCTCATGCCAAAGCATTGCTGCTGAAGTCAACATGTAAGCAGCAAATACACATATGCTGACTACAATGCATGACAGCAGACAAAAGGCATTACCTTCAAGCACATCATCAAGGTTTAGAAACTGTTCCTCATCATCAAGGTCATCATTGTCAGCTTCTTGCTGACCGCTGAGACCCTTTGATGCCCGTCTCCTGCGTCACAATGTTGCCTTAAAAACCTGTATATACTGGCTGAGTTTAGGTGCAAGTGAACTGCATGCACCCATATCTAATTTGGCTTGATAGCTTACTTCTTCTCAGCAATGAATTCCAGCGCTTGGTACACCAGTGTATGCAGGTACTCCACCTTCTTGCCATACACGCAGGCTGAGCCTTGAATCAGCAGCGCAGCTGCAGAGCACCAGATTGGTGAGCAAGGCTAGATTGCCAGCAGAGCAATGGTCTTGTACATTGAATGACAATATGTATTTACCTTCTGCAAAGTTCAGGTTGGGGCCACCTTCGAAAGAAAAGGTGACGCTTTCCAAGACATCCTACATGTTCAGACCAGCCAAGCCTGCTCAACTTTTGTGCCAACGAGTGCCTGCTACCAGCAATATGTGCCATGTTGTGGTGATAGACAATGTCGATTGTTGAATGAGTATGTAACACCTTACCAGATAGTCTTCCAACTCGTTAGCGATGTTGATATCCCAGTTCGCTGCAAGGTCTCGGATTGGCTGTAACAAGTGTGCAAACTTGTTGTCCTCGAGCTTTTCCATGCTGCCTGGTGCACTGCCACAGTGATGTACCGTTCTTCAAAGCATGTTGGGGCCGAACATGGTCACGTCTATTGATGCGAAGCTGTTGTTGACCTCCGTTCAAACTCAGGTGTACGCTTGATCCTCTTCCGCTCTTCTTCTGCCTCGCACCTTCCTCAAACTCTGTTGTTGATTGCGAGGGATGACCGACTTGCTAATTTAGTTCGAATTTGCTGTAAGGAGACCTGTGATCGCTCCGATATTTCGCTCAAGAGGCCGGTATTCACTCGGCCCTCAGGCGTGAACAGCAAGTCAGCACGTTCTTGCGTTCAACCTTTCGTAGGTGATAGCTGGGCAAGGGGCAGGGTGACACCGCTTCTGATGCCACGTGCAGATCACTGTGCGCTGCTTTAGAGCTACTTCACGTGCTCAGTATGGCTGCAGCAGCCAGCCACACCCTCGGCTCAAAAGTGTGGGTAAACGACGCTGTAGAGGGATGGGTGAAAGGCGACGTTGTCAAAGTAGAGAAAGGCACCTTGAAAGTTAGCACAGAAAAGGGCAGGATAAAGGCTTACAAGCCAGAAGAATGTCCTCTGCAGAATCCTCAGACTGCAGGTGGTGTAGAGGTAGGACAGCAAAACCAGTTGCATAGACAAGCCCCAGCGCCCAGCTTGCTTAAGCAGCCCGCAAATACTGCTCAGCAAGCACGCAACCAGCTTCAGCTCTTATGCCGCATAGCAGTTGCATGCAATGTAATGTCACAGGACACATAGCTCTTGCCAAGCTAGTATGTTGTCTATATTTGGCACTGCTATCTGCAGGACATGACCACACTGTCCTACTTGAACGAGCCAGGGGTGCTTTGGAACCTGAAAGCACGATACCAGCTGGATGGCATTTACACATACACAGGCTCTATTCTGATAGCAGTCAATCCCTTTGCGTCACTTCCTTTGCTGTATGGGCAGCATATGATGGAGCAATACAAAGGCAGGCCTCTAGGAGAGCTGTCCCCTCACGTCTATGCAATAGCTGATGCAGCACTCAAGCAGATGCGAAAAGACAACAAGAGTCAGTCCATTCTGGTGTGTGGCTGGGCTGCTCAAGCTGGTCTTGTCTCCTCGCAGCTGTGCAAACACTTTGTCTGCACATACATTTATCATCAAGCGTTGTAATGTGTTTGCAATGCAGGTCAGTGGGGAGAGTGGTGCTGGCAAGACTGAGACCAGCAAGCTAATCATGAAGTATTTGGCATGGATGGGCAATGGAGGAGCAGAAGAGGGAGCTCCAGGGGTCGAGCAACAGGTTATCAATAAGAAGCGTACAGAATGGACAGGCGTTGTGGTCCTTTTGTCTGTTGGCCCTTTGTCACGGACCGTCAGGAAGACCAGTCCTGATTTGATCACATGTTTTTTGTATGCATTTCAGCCTGACAGGTTTAAAGACGATTGACCTGCAAATCAGCTTTCTCTTGAGCAGCAATGTTGATCCTGAAAGTCATTGCATGTTGCACAGTAGCAAAGGAGCATCCTATCACATGCTCTTTACCAATCAGCACCAGAGTAGTGCTAAAAAGGCATGACAACCTCCATCAAGCTTGGTCTGATATTGCACACTGTGTGTATATTTACTTTAGGTCCTGGAGTCGAACCCTCTTCTGGAAGCCTTTGGCAATGCTAAGACAATCAGGAATGACAACTCGTCCCGGTTTGGCAAATTTGTCGAGCTTCAATTCAACAAGGCAGGCAGAATCAGCGGCGCAGCAGTCAGGACGTATTTGTTGGAAAGATCACGAGTTGTTCAGCTTACAGATCCTGAGCGCAACTACCATATATTCTATCAGGTCAGCAATCCTGCAAAAGGGTTCTGCACCTTGATGTGGCTCAAATAGTCGACAGCGTCTCCTGCAGCATGCTAAAGTACCTTGTATTGTCACCTGACAGATGCATGGGTTGAGCTACACATTCCTAGCATCAGGCCTTGCATGCAGCATCAGCACAATGGCTTATACTTGCCTCAATGGCATTGAGCTGGTCATGCTCACTTGAAACTCAGTGCCATCATGGGCCACTCAGTGATGCATGTATGGGTGGGCACCAGATGTGTTTGCTTGCAGCTGTGCGACGGTGCTACTGCAGCTGAGAAAGAAAGGTGGAGTCTGAAGGCACCTCAGGAGTTTCACTACCTCAATCAGTCCAGCTGCTACAATTTGCCGCGTGTCAGCAATGCTGAGGAGTACAGGGTGATGCTCACAATCCGTGCAGAGCGTGCAAGGCATTGACTTGTGCTGAAATGGTCAAATGCAAGAAAATGCCTTGGTGTAACTGAGAATTCCATTGTGATTGCTTGATGCTTTGGATTGAGTCTGTGACAGACCATGGCGCACTGTCCTGCAATCAGTCGTGGCAGGAGCTTTTGTTATGTAACACTGTCAGTCATCTTGATACAGTCAAGCATTGTTGTAGTGCCATGTAAGATCAATGTTGGGTCCTGCATTCTGTAGCATGGCTCAGTAACAGCAGTTAATAGTTATGGTAATCGTGTCAGAACTTGACATGCTGCCATTGTCTGCAGCACACAAGGCGGGCCATGACAAATGTGGGCATCCCAGGCAGTGAGCAAGACGCTGTCTTTCAGCTGGTGGCAACCGTGCTGCATCTTGGCAACCTTGAGTTCACAGAGGCAGGAGAACATGACAGCTCACAAGTGGTCGAGTCATCAGCTGCTGCCTTGGAAGCTGCTGCAAGGCTGCTGGGTGTTCAGCCAGATGGCCTGTCAAGGGCTCTCACAACCAGGACCAGGCATACTGTAGACGGTGAGCAGTCTCTGCCGACATGCACATAGCTGCATGATGCTTGCATGTCCAGCAAATAGCACAATGATGCTTTGTAAGACATACAAAGCCTGCCATTTGTTCTGCATGCCGTGTAGGCCTCAAGATATCTATGCAAGTAGCATGCACAGTCATGTCATTCTTGCTTACCAGGCGTGAATGCAAGCTCAGCAATGCTGCTGAAGGGTTTTGTTATTGCCTGGCATATGTCATGCATGGTATGCAGTGCATCATAGCAGCCATATGTAGCCAGCATACACTTGTGCATCAAACTACACTGCTTCTTTCTGTGTGTCATAAACAACAAGCAATGCGCATCAGCATGGGCCTTATACATTGCAGGTCCAATTGTGAGTCCCATTGATGTCAAAGCTGCACTGGACAACCGTGATAGTTTGGCCAAGACCATATACTCACGCATGTTTGACTGGCTGGTGGCCAAGATCAACACTGCCATTGGGCAGGATGACACTGCGCCCACGCTCGTGGGTGTGCTAGATATCTACGGGTTTGAGTGCTTCAAAGAGAACGACTTTGAGCAGTTCTGCATCAACCTGGCCAATGAGAAGCTGCAGCAGCACTTCAACCAGCATGTTTTTAAGATGGAGCAGGTACAGACCTGCTCACAAAACAGGATGTTGGAAGCGTTTCTTCTGGCCATTCAGGAGCTGCATTGCCTGAAGTTGCTGTTGTGACAGGAGGCACCTACATGCTCCATCTCAGCGGTCTCATTTGATGTATTAGTGGTTTTAGTCCCAATCATGTGAGCATGCGTTTAAGCACCCAGCTGCCGGTCAGTTGTATTTGTGTCGGGCCCATTGCGGGTTGGATGTTTATCAAATAATCTGGGTGGATTGCACTAAGCATTGACTGTTCCTATCCTGGCAGGCTGAGTATGAGCGGGAAGCCATAGACTGGAGCTACATTGAGTTTGTGGACAACCAGGACGTGCTTGATCTCATTGAGAAGAGGCTGGGAATCCTAGACCTACTGGATGAGCAGTGCCGGTTTCCCAAGGTAGGTCATCCCTCCTTTTGCGTCGCCTAAATATACAGGCGCAAATGAGTCTCCCCCATGACATACTTCCCAACCATTGTGCACTTGCTGAATGAGGGCAGATGCGTGCAACACACCAGAAGTTTTGCGACCATTGATGTCAGCTGTCACTGAGGAATTTTTCTGGCATGTTACGTCCTGGAGTGCTTGATGCATGTCTGTAGCAGGAGCAGTGCAGCTGGCCATGCCTGTATGCATGCCTTGCAAAAATGCCTTCTGAAGCGTCATGGCAACAGGAACACTTATGCCCCATGCAACAACCCTTTCCTGATTGATCATTGTGATGTAGGCCACAAATGTGGACTTTGCCAATCGGCTGTACAGCTCCCCAGAGGTCACCAGCAGCAAGCGCTTCTCCAAGCCAAAGCTGTCCCAGACTGGCTTTGCCGTTGAGCATTACGCTGGTGGCGTGGGCTACAAGACTGACAACTTCCTTGTGAAGAACAAGGACTTTGTGGTGGCCGAGCACCAGCAGCTGATGCAGAACTCGGACCAGCCTTTCGTGCGCATGCTGTTTCCTGCCGAGCCTGAAGCCCCTGCTGGTGGCGGCAAGGTAAGCTCTGTCCAGACATAAGGCACTGGCACTTGTCAGGTCAGACAGGCTGGAGTCTATCACAGCATATGAGGAGGCTTGGGCCCAACTCGGGTTCACCTTGAGCTTCTCTGATTTGGACAACCTAAGAGCGTCGTCTTTCCTTTTCTTTTCTTGTCTCATAGCATATGAGTGTGAACGCTTCTCTCCATCACTTCCTCGCTTTCCTCAAGCACAAATGCAGCCTGCATGTACACCTCGTTGTTGGCATATATGCAGCAACAGCATAGCCCACATGCCCAGAAAGCCTGCTTCTTTTGCACAAACTTTGTCAGCACTGTGGCCATCCAGCTGCAAATTACAGCATAAGCATCGCAGGGTGGGCGCGGCAAGGTTGGGCAGGGGTACAAGTTCAGCAGTGTAGGCAGCCGCTTCAAGAAACAGCTGACAGAGCTGATGGAAGCGCTGCATCAGATGGAACCCCACTACATCCGCTGTATCAAGCCCAACTCCCAGAACAAGTAAGCCTGTTCTTGATTGCATGAATAGGCATACTGGGAACACCGAGGAGCCTCTGTTCATTGCTTCCCGCTTGTTTGATCATTTCGGAAGTGTTGCTTTGCCGTTGAACTCATGTTGAGACATGGTCAGGCAGGATTGTTATGTGGTCAGCGTTTTTTGCCAGACCTGCCAGGCTGTATCTGCAGTACAGCTATGTGTGGCTCTCTGAGGTGCACATTGCTGCCTTTGGCCCTGCTGATGTTGTCAGCAACTTTTGCTGTGTTTGCTTGCAGGCCTCTTCATTTTGAAAACACAAATGTGCTTCACCAGCTGCGGTGTGGGGGTGTGCTAGAGGCAGTACGCATTAGCTGCGCTGGCTTTCCAACAAAGACGCTGTATGAGGACTTTGTGGACCACTTCTGGAATCTGGTTCCGGAGCTGCTGACTACTGACCATGACCTGGATGACAAGGCTCTCAGTAAGGCTGTGCTGAAGAAGGCCAACCTGCAGGGCTACCAGTGCGGTGAAACCAAGGTAACCATCCCGCTGTTTGCCATGTAGTCCAGTCTCGTGAAGACAGCCCAAAGATCGTCCCCTGCGATGATGGAAATAACATGATTAATGAATCACAGAGGATGCGAAGGTAGATTTTGTGGGATAAATTGATCATGCACCTCCAGATGGAACACTCATGGCTCTGTGTCCATGTGCAAGCACTGCAAATACCACAGCTATCCTAAATTTGCAAGCAGACAACATGCATGCCCAAAGTTGCCAGATTGCAGCAAGGCATGCATGCAGGCATGTCCAGCTGCACTGCTTATCCTCTTACAGACGTGACTCGAGCACTTCAGGACGTAACATAGCTGTCTTCTGTAACAGCTGGTCAGCAGTAAATACAAGCCAGTAGAACATGTGTGCCATGACGTACACAGGTGTTCTTGAGAGGGGGCCAGATGGCAGTGCTTGACACCATGCGCACAGACATCATGCACCAGGCTGCAGTCACCATTCAGCGGCATGCCCGTGGCTTTGTGGTGCGGCGCCAGGTCCACCGCGTCATCAGAGCTGTCATCAAAATCCAGGTGAACCAGAGCTCCCTTTCTGCTGCAGTATTATCCCAAATGCTTCTATTGAAGTCAAGACTTCCCTCCATCTTACAATGTGTGTTGTGCTCAAGCCAACAAGCACTTGGCGCGTGTAATACCACGCTCAGATTGTTGTCTTTGTAGCATGTCAAAGCATGGCTCGCTACGCTGTACTATCTGCCGTTATGCGCGCAGTTGTGTGCTGATCCTAGCTTCTTGACTGAATCGCAGGCAGGGGCCAGGGGCATGCTGGCCAGGGCTGATGCCCGCAGGGAGCGCCGCCTGCAAGCAGCCGTTACCATCCAGAGGAACATGCGCATGCTAAGAGCTCGCTCCCAGTTCATCACCACCAAGACAGCAACTCTGGTCATCCAGTCAGCCTGGCGCGGCCATGTGGCTCGCTCAGTTGCAAAGGACATCAGGTATACAACAGCTTGACATTGCTCTCATGCATTGAGAGTGGCTCACTCGCCAATTCATGTGCATATGTCTGGCTGACGCTACACGTGCTCAGTGACAAACCTCTTCACATAGTCATGGCACTCACAGTTCTCTGCATAGTCAATCCTCAAACAGCACAATGGTCACTCCGAGCTGGTGCCATCTGCAACCAACGCCCGCAAGCATCTCAAATTTTGCCCACTGGCAAGAAGAACTTGGCCAGCGCTGATGTGCTTTCAGTGGTTGTTGGCATGCTGTGCAGGCAGCAGAGGGCGGCCCTGTGCATCCAGCGCAACTGGAGGAGGTACCAGGCTCGCAAGGTCTATCTGCTGTACCGCCGCAGAGTGGTGAGGTTGCAGTGCGCCTGGCGTAGCAAGCTGGCTCGCCGTGAGCTGCGCCAAAGGAGGGCCTCACAAAGAGAAGCTGGCAAGCTGATTCAGGTCAGCACTGTGGAATCTCCTGATACCTCTTGTATGTCATCTCATTCATGTCAGTCTCTCTTATGTTATCTCATGTACATCAATCTCGTTGTATCTCTTGTACGTCATCTTGTGTGTATCAATCTCTTGTAGCTACAGCAGCAGCTGTCAGTATGGATAAACACAGCTTGTATTCTGCCTGCCAGAAGCACATGCGCTAGTGTCAGATCTGCTGTCAACATGTCGCCAGTGCTTTGTACAGGACAAGAAGGCTCTGGAGGACAGGCTCAAGGAGGTGCAGAACATCCTGGAGACTGTGCAGAACCAGAGGAATGAGCTGAGGCAGCAGTACAAGGAAGAGAAGACTGCCAGAGAGAGCTTGGAGGCCCAGCTCTCTGCTGCCCAACAGCAAGGCGCTGGTGATCTGGCTGCTGAGAAGGAGAACGCCCAGCAGAACATTGCACAGCTGGAAGCGAGGCAGCAAGCAGCAGACACCGCCCTGCAAGAAGCCCGCCAGACTGCACAGACCAACCTGGACAACGCCAATGCAGTCAAAGCTCGTCTGCAGTCTGAGCTCATCACAGCACAGCAGAAGATGGCATCCCTGCAGAAGGAGCGGTCTGAGGTGGAGAGCAAAGCAACAGCAGTCAGGGAGGACTTGATGAACAGGTTGAACAATGCATTGAAGCAGAGGGATGCTGCTCGCGAGGAGGCTTTGCTGAGTAAGGAGGAGCTGAAGAAGCTGCAAGAAGATGTTGAGTCAGGGGCGCTTGTGCCCAGGTCAGCTGTCACAGCAGCTGAGGCAGCAGCTGCCTTGGCAGCTACGCAAGCAGCTTCATCTGCAGCATCTAGTGCTGCAGCCGCTGCTGCTGCTGCTACCCCTTCTGTATCTGCTCCTCATGCCCAGGATCCAGGTAACAATCAAATACTTTGTATCTTGCTCGCCTGCTCAACTCACGTCACTATTTTTGAAATACGACCTGTCAGAGGATTGAAACTGTTAAATGCCAGTCAATGATCATGCTATGTAGACAGATATGGCTGGTGCCATATTTGCTGATCGTTTTTTGTGGACACGTTGTCAAGTTGTTAGCCTTATTCCCTGAGCAGTAGCTCTTTCACTATAACATGATCTAAGAGTGTTAGTACAAGGCACTGCATACAACCTTTCAGGTCAACACATCAACAGATCTACCCTTCTGCGACAATGCAGGCATGATCGCCCAGGCACGCAGGTACATCAGCACTGCTACCCCCTCCACACCCCCCCACCCTCCTCTCCACCCAGAAGCCAATGGCGACGGCCACTCATCCTTGGCGCTGTCTATGCGCCCCACACCCAGTCCAGGTATCCACTCAGCCCCTCATGTTGACACTACTCTACTAAATGTGTTGTTTCATCAGAGTCTTATCAGGCCATTTTCTGCATCCCGGTGCAGTAATGCAGACTGCAAATAATTGACCCTTGCAGCTCATCATTTTGAGCACAGTCAGCAAAACACATCCTGGATTTACAGCGTGTACTGACCTGTTGATCCTGTTGAGCATCGCTGCTTGTGGCTGCATCACAGTGTTTGGTCACGGTATAAGGATGTTAAGCTACAGCATTGTGACTTAAATTATAACAGGTGTCGTACGACGGCTGTCAGAGAATGGTGGGCTGTCACCTGCTGACAGCCTGACCCCTGCAGCATCAGGCACCCTGGACGGCATGTCCGAGGTGGACAAGAAGCAGCGCGAGCTGTACACCAGGCAGCAACAGTTGCTACGGGAGCAGCGCACTGCAGACCAGGAGAAGCTGCTAGCAACCATCTCAGGTTTGCTTGTGGCCCAATTGATCCCGTGTTGCTCAGAGCTGTTGAATCCTTTGATCACAGTCAATGAGCTGTTAATCATTTGATCACAGTTGATGAGCTGTACATCCTTTGATCAAAGTCAATGAGCTGTTAATCCTTTGATCACAGTCAATGAGCTGTTGATCATTTGATCACAGTTAATGAGCTGTACATCCTTTGATCACAGTCAATGAGCTGTTGATCATTTGATCACAGTCAACGAGCTGTACATCCTTTGATCACAGTCAATGAGCTGTTAGTCATTCAATCTTAGTCAATGGGCTGTCTAATCATTCAACCACAATCAATGTGGCCTTGAGCAAGACGTCGCTGTTGTATGTACATGGCAGCATGCAATACAGCAGTGAAAAGTCAATCACAAGGTAGCTGCTAAGTGCAACACCCGTATCTCCTGCTGCACATGCCCCCGTGCAGCAGGGTAGAGTGTGTGGTTCTATGTACAGGTGGTAGCATCTTTCTTTGGCATCTCATCTGCATTGTGGCTGCATTGTTGGCAAGGTGTGACAGCGTGGCATGGTGTGCAGATGACTTGAGCTTCCATCATGGCAGACCAGTGGCTGCGGTGCTCATCTTCCGCAGCTGTGTGCAATGGAAGGTCTTTCAAGCAGACCGCACAGTCCTGTTTGACAAGATCATCAACACCATGGGCAGCCAGATCGAGCGGCAGCAGGACAACAACGCCTGCCTCAGCTACTGGCTCAGCAACACAGTCACGCTGCTGTACCTGCTTCAGCGCAACATCAAGCCTGCTAGTGGTGGCTCCTACAACTCACGCCTCAGGTGAATTTGCTCTGCTGCAGCTCAAAGCACAGACAGTCAGCCATACAGGTTTTGTTCTGCATTTGCATGCATCCTTTTGCTGCTTCACTTCATTATTTGATAGGTTGGGTCCTGGCAGGCTTGGATGGAACCTACGCTGACTGCTCCTAAAGTCGGTGACAATGCTTTGCTTAATGAGCACAGCAGTCAGCGCTGTCTGTGGCTGAAAGCGGATCTGGGTTTTATTACACAGGGCGTCTCCACAGCAGAGTAGGGGCTTCTTCGGGGGCAGCAAGGGCACTTTCACATCCTTCTTCAGCAGGACAGGGCATTCTGCAGGAGCCTCCCCAGGCGGTGATGCATCCATCCATGGTGGTGCTGCTGGTCACTTCAGACAGGTAAAGGCCTTTTGATGCCGCAGCATCTTGTGATGTTGGGGGACATTGAGCGCATCCACACTGTGGACATGCTGCATGCCATGGTAGCTGGATGCATTTTTTGGACCCCTTGCCCCTGTGCACAACTTTATGGTACTGCTGTAAGCTTCATTAGCCATACAAGTGTTTCTAGTACGTGATTTAGACTTTCAGAAGTCAGCATGCTGCATGTGGGTAGGCTTTTGTCCACTGTACACAAGCAGAAACCAAATTTGGTCACACAGCAAGTATACGAGTGGTGAAGGGCTTGTGTTGGCTTTGCTCTGACTCAACATTTGCAATGTTTCAGGTGGAGGCCAAGTACCCAGCTCTGTTGTTCAAGCAGCAGCTGGACGCTTTTGTCCAGAAGATCTTCCCAATGCTGAGAGACAATGTAAAGAAGGAGATCACGCCACAGCTGGCAGCATGCATCCATGCCCCTAGGCAAGCCACTGCTCGCAACAGGCGAACGCGAGACTTGGGATCCGTCCTGTCGGGTGATGGCCCAAGCACGCCAGGTGCCTCTACGGCTTCATCATCAGACTGCACACGCACCTGCTTCATCTCTGCTGCCTCTCAATGTGATGTTTGATGCAGCAGTGCACAGTGAACTGGTCGCCTGCTTGTCTACAGCTGTCCTGGGGATTGCAGCTGGCTTTGCTTTCACCTCATCTTCAAGGAGTACGGATGTTGCATCTTGCCAATGCAGCTCATTTGCATGGCTCAGCGTGAAGGCTTGCATTCAAAACAGCTCAGCAAAGCTTCATAATCAAAACGTCAGAAGATATCTCTCCTTACTAAACAGTATGGCCTGAGCCTAACTTCTCCATGATGGGTTTGGGTGCAAGTGCAGGGGGCTCTAATGCTACTCAGTTGAGTCCTCACTGGCGCAATATCCTGGACGTCTTCCAGGCACTGCTGGCCACCCTCAGACAGAACTATGTCCCACCCTTCTTGGTGAGCAGCACCACTGTCTCTCAGCTTGCCATCAGCAACTGATCAGCCCAGTGAGAGAATTCATAGCTGTTACATGTAGCTGATCTGCCCACTGACAATATGGCGTGATAGCAGCATGCTTCCATGCTTTGGTGCACCAAGCCAGTCTGCCATGCTTGTACACTAGAGAAAGTCTTCAAACACTGTGACACAGGACGCATATCTTGTGGGACTGTGCCTGGCACACAGCCTTGCTTTGCAGTCTAGCACTGGTCTTGTCAGTCAAAGCAGATGCTGTAGCAATGGTATGCTGCAGAGTTTATGCAGTGATCTGATGGCTGCAATGAGCACAACATCTCATGACCACCATGGGACTGACTCATGTTTGATAAAATTGCACACGTCATGTGTTATCACCATGCGCCATCCATGCCTGCAGGTGCGGAAGCTGTTCCAGCAGCTGTTCAGCTTTGTGAATGTGCAGCTGTTCAACCAGCTGCTGCTGCGGCGGGAGTGCTGCAGCTTCAGCAACGGCGAGTATGTCAAGACTGGCCTGGCTGAGGTGGAGAACTGGATCCACTCTGCTGGCAAGGACTGGACCGGCGAGTCCTGGGACGAGCTGCGCTACATCCGCCAGGTGCTGTTTGGTCTTGATGATGCCTTCCTGCATGGATTTTGTGCTCCAAGTTCCTGGCTCAGACTTGAAACACTGTGCAGCATCTTTTGTTGCCTCTTGCATGTGTGATTGCAAGCATGTAATATGTACACCAGGTGAGCTGGCTTGAGGCTGAGTATGGGTGTGTTGTGTAGGCGGTAACCTTCTTAGTGATTCACCAGAAGCACAAGAAGAGTTTGGAGGAGATCACCAATGATCTGTGTCCAGTCCTCAGTGTTCAGCAGCTGTACCGGATCAGGTACAATGCCCTTACACGCAATGCAAGACCACAATGACTCCCGCCATTTGCAATGAAAGCGGTTAACTTGCTGCTACTTGGTATGGTCATTTTGAATTGCACCTTCTGGATTACTCTGCATTCCTATCATTTCTTTTGTTCTGCTTGCAGCACCATGTATTGGGATGACCGGTACGGCACAGAGACAGTGAGCCATGAAGTGTTGGGTCGCATGAAGCAGCTCATGGTGGACAACAATACTGCTGCTAGCCATAGTTTTTTGCTAGATGATGACTCTAGCATACCTTTCTCTCTTGATGACATCTCCAACCTCATGGAGGACAAGGTAAACCAAAGCCTTGCAGTACTTAATGTGACAGTCATCCAGTATGTCTTTTTCAGTCTGACAATTATACACTGCATCCGGCCTGAGGCCTCACTCTGATGTATGTCTGTCTGCACAAATTGCACATCTGGATGGGATTGTTCTTGCATATCCCTTAGCAAGCTTTGCTGTAGCCCTTTTTCTGCATACAGTATGGATTCTGTGATGGTGATACTGAGGTATTGATTTTCCTGATGCAGGACATGTACTCTGAAATTCCAGTACCAAAGAGCCTCAAGGACAGCAGGAACTTTGACTTCCTGCAACGAGATCTACGCCGAACATCCCTTGCAAGTGATGGATAGACTAGTGCATGGCATGCTGGTTGCTAAGCAGAGTGTCTGAGCTGCAGCAGCAGTGTGCAGAGAGTCGTCATAGTTGGGAGGTGCATTTGTTTTGTCAAAGAGGTCTAGCAACCATGTCTCTTGTGTATATGCAGGGCTGCAGCACATCTATGTTGCGCAGACCTGTTGTTGGCGTACAGCGATGCCATTACTACTACTAAACGTGGTTGCATTCACAGCTTCAACTTATAAGATGGTGTATTATAGCATTGTAATTGCCCTTACCTTGGGGCTAAATTGTGCAACTCACCGCGCAACACAGAGAGTGTCCATCAATGAGATTATAGTGACTGCTCAAGCTGATCACACTACATTGACATTCTGCACAGGTACATCACACATTGTCGTTGAATTAGGTGTACATCATGCCAAGGTTGCAAACACTGCTTTCTTTAAAAAATCTAGCTGCGCTGGGTGCTGTGTGTGGTGTTCAATGCACATACTGGACTGCAGCCTTTCATGCAAGAGTGGTATGTACTCCTGAGCACCTGGGTTGACTAGTTGCAGGGAGGCAGCATTAGAGACTGTGCAGACAGCATGGCCAACACAGGGCATATATTGCAAGACATATATCACCCATTCCAAGGTTGAACTGAGACCACAGTGCGGCGGCTGCTGAACCTGAAATCATTGGTGACTGGTCAGCAAATAGGCATGTTAACAAACAACACTTCATGGCCTATGCTTTGACTGGCTGTTTGGCATCGTTATCAATTCTCCACAGGGTGTTGTAACAATATGATTTGCATGTACGCTGGTTGCAGCGTATTCAGTTCAGCATGTTCAGTTCCATGGACTGAGCAGTCATTTGCAAACTTCATGTGCTGTACTATGTAAAGTATCTGCACGCCGCCTCTGCAGCTGCAAAGTACATGAGATTATACACACAACACCATGGCGAGTACTGGACCGGGTATGTGACAAATTGCTGGCCGTGCAATCAAGCTGACTAAAGTTATACTCATGCTGCAAGGAAGCCTGCTTGAGCAGCAGCTGTATCAGCACAATTGTCTTGCAGCTCAGGTCACGTGTCGCCCCTGTCTGATTTCATTTTCGCCCTCTCCAGCAACCAGCAATATATCTGTTGTTTGCCTGTTGATAGCATTCCTAGCGTGGCAAGCCCTTACATGGGTCCTACTAGCTGTACAAGAGTGGGCCTAGGCTCTGTCATCGTCATTCCCAATATGACGATGCAAGGGATAAACCCATAATGCACCACTGGCTGCAGCAACCACGAGATCTGGTGTCAGCAAGGCCAAACAAGTTTTCTCGAGATCAGCAAATAGCATGCAGACAGGCAGGCAGGCACCAATGTTGCATAAATTCCATGTGAGTGCTGGCAGGTCGCCAACGTGCTCACGCCTGCTATTCACAGGCACGCAGATCAGCACGGTGTGTTCACCTTCAGCTTCTCTCCCAAATACGAGCTCCACTTGTCTACTGCGTCTGACAGCTTCTCCAAGTTGGTTGCAGGTGCCATGCTGGCTAATATCGTCTAACAGGCAGATGCGGTGCGGCAGGCTCACGGCCTGCAGGTATTGACGGACTGACGGTACAAGGACCTATGACGGTACACACACAGGTATTTGAGACTGACTGTGAACATCCAAAGCATGACAGCTCTGTTGCTTCGTCAGATGCGCACAGACATGAATTCATTCTGCTGCATGTACACATCCACAAGCGACCCCATTGGCATTTGTCAAGCTACGCCAATTCAGATGTCGCATCATCTACAGTGGGATCATATGAAGCTTCCTGGTGACAATTTTCTTTGAAAATGCCAGCACCTCACCCGAATTCATTGGAGGTGTTTATACCTGTAACAGTTCACCAAATGCAATCTGTGTACATCACGTAGCAGCATCAGGAAATGCAGAACAAGGTTTGTTGCTGAATTGGGTGACAAATTGTCTCCAATGTCAGTACATACGCAGACATAAGTATAACAGTGCAGGAATTTAGCCTCCTGACACGCTAGCATTGTGCCTTTTACCTCAGCTCTTCTACAGTAAGCTTCTTAGTGGATGATACAGCTGTGTGGGTGCTGGAAAGAGTTTTGTGCGTACGTACACTTCTCATGCGAATTCAAGAAACAGTGCTAGCTGCATGGCAGCTGAGGTGCCGGCAACAGCTATTCTAAGCTTGAACCAGAAGTTGAGCACAATTGGAGCTGCAATGCGCATTTACAAGCAAACAGTACACACGTGATGCTGCAAGACTGGCATTGTTGGTGTCTGAATATGCATTAGCACATGCCAGCAAGCTTGCCGCCAGCCCATCCGGCGGCTGAAATGTACAGAGCATGCACATGGTGTCAGTATCAAGCAATACACATGATGCAGGTTGGTTCAGTGGCAATTGGACCAACCTGTGGTACTTGATCAGACCATCCAGAACACAAGTACCATGCTATGGACTAATATGGTGCTCAGCGCAGCGTGCTACCTGACGTACTGTGGAGAAACAGCATGGCAAAGCAGCTGTCACCTTCATGCTGCTGACAGTAACAATCTTACAGAGCTTTGCACCACCAATATGCTGTTTCAAGCATGACACTGCTAAGCATTGAAATAATGTACAAACAGTTGATGACAAGACAGTTCAGGGGGCTTTGCACTATTACTTCTGCATGCAGCTGCAGCAGGAAAGAGCATGCCAGTGGTACTGTATCTGGGCCCTCAGCCCAGAGTCTGATCAGTTGTCCATAATGCACGGTGCATGTCATGATGTGGCACTGCCAATTCGAAACAAGTTCTGCTTGCTCTAATGAAACAAAAGGTTTTAATCAGCAGCTGCCAAAAGCAAAATCAGTCATCAACAGAGCAGCAGCTATGACTGTGTTACAGGGAAAAGCTCTTGGAAAGGTCTGTTGCCATGGGCTTCACCACTTAGGGCAGCTGCATGGTCTGAATGATCTGCCTTTCCCTCCAAAGTTGCGAAGTTGTCGTTGTCCTCAACAATCCAGCTTTCCCCAGGCCCTAACAGAGACCCCAGGTTGATGCTCAGATCCAGCTCATCCATGTGCTTGATCTCTTGCTCAGTGGGCGGCCTTGATCCAGACCCTGATACGTGACCTGATCTTGTAGATGAAGCTGCCTCTCCATCTGCTTCAGCATCTGTTGTTGCAAGGGAACGCTCATTGCAAATCAGGGGATCTGTGCCGACTGGGCTCTCAGAGCCAAGCTGCTGCTCTGGTAGAGCTGACGCTGTGACCTGTAAGCATAACGAACAGCATGCTGATGAAGACATGTTCAAACAGAGCCAGAAGTCAGTGTCAATGCTGCCATCAAGCCAATAGCTGGCATGTGCCGACGTGATGTGCAGCAATGCAACAACGGCATTTTGTTATTTTCAGGCTTCTCACTCAGCACACAGCCAAGCAGGCAGTTGTCAGTGCATCAATATGTATACTGGGCACTGGAACTGTAGCTCTTGTGTGGCAATGCTGGGTCAGATACAAGCAATTCTTCACACAAAGCACTCACCGGCAAAGGCGATATGAGATCTCTGAAAGGCACCACTTCATTAGGCAACATGGCAAAGTAGTTGGTCAGGTCCATGTCGCCAGAGCCAGCTGGAGTGTCAGCCTGCTTGGCATGCTGAGCCTGCTGCGCTGTGCTGTGCTGAGATTCCCCGGCAGGCCTGTTAGCAGCAGCCTTTGCGCTGTCGGGCCTCTTGCCTTGCTCTGCTACTGTCCAGCTGCCTAAGCTGATGTCTCCAGCTGCAAGCATGATAAGATGGTTGAGGGGCACGCGGGCACATGGCACAAGCGCTGTGCATGAGTTTTTGCTGGGTTTACTGTGTATGCTCTATAGCTGGGCTGGTCACCTTGCTATGATGAGATGTAGCCGGCAACTGCAACTGTCTGAGGCAACATCATTGCAAATCAGAATCTGAGAAGCAGACACAACGTGGTGCCCACTCATGCTGACTTTGCAGCAAACATTGCGCGCACACAAGCAGCAGCAGCAGCAGCTACACAACATCAGAAAGTTCTAATAGTTCCTTAGCACTTCTAAGCAAGAACTGGAGTGAAAAGGGCAGCAGCACGTACGGGCCTGGCATCCTTGATGGACAATAGCAACCTTGCATGCAAACTGTGACCCAACAAACTTTTCACCTCCAAATGCTGTGGGGGCGGCTGTGGCAGCCTGAACGCCAGGAGAGGCTTTTTGTGTTCCAATGCCACTTGTCCTGCGCCAGAAGGACCCAAAGGCATCACAGGTATCCTGCTGCTGAAACAGCTCCATGGCACCCACATCAAAGGACAGCGTCTGCCTGGTGCTTGTGTGCACTTGAGACTGGTCAGTGTCATCAGCCTGCTGGCTTGCAAAGCAGGGGTCTGATGTGCTGCCTGGCTCATGATCTACTTCAGTGTCTGGCGGTGGGCACTTGCCATTGTCATGGCATGCCTGCTGCTGGCCAGTAGTATCAGCAACTGATGGTGCCTGAATGACACCTTCTGCTGCAGCTGCTTCTGATGACTGATCTGTAGCGGTGAGCGGCGGTGCCTCTGTTTGCTGAGCTGAATGAGTGCAGTTGGAAGCTGCAGCTGAAGCTGCCAGCACAGCTGCCTGGGCTTCTGCCTGCCTAGCAAGTCTGCGCCTCTTGACCCCCTCCTGCAGGCTCAATGCCCCAGGGGAAATAGGAGGCAGTGTACAGGGGCTCTCTGGCTTTGGCGCTGGCCTTTTCTTCGTGGACTTTGCTTTTGGCTGCTGGAGCATGACAGCTTGGGACTGGTCTGGGACAGCAGGGGCATCCCCTTCCTGCTGAGACCGGTCCTGCCCTAGTGCTGGTACCAGAGCTACCTGGGTTGGTTTGGGAGCCTTTGGCTGCTTGGGCTTAGCCTGCTTGGGCTTGGCCTGCTTAGCCTTGCTAGGCCGGATTGCCTTTATCTGTCGAATGGGCTGACTTACAGGTAATCCCATGACGACAGTGCCCAGCAGGGGGAGACCCAGGGCAGGTTCCTCTGATGCTGCGCTGTATGGCTCATCAGCAGGTGGCTGTGAGCAATATTGATCAGGAAGCTGGTGTAGCAGCGCCTGCATGCGTATTCACATACTCAGTGGGCATGCACTGTGCCGTTTGTTCACTCACTGGTATAGCTTGCTGTGCGCTCCTGCTGCCAATGATGTGGACTATGCACTTGGTTCATTGTCATGCTGTTGGTCCCCTATACAGACCAAGCTACATGCAGATAGGCAAACTGCGCATGCCTTAGTACCATGGCAACAGCACCCGGGGGGGAGGGGGGGGGGAGGGGTAGCATGTGGAGCTGCTGAAGACTCCCTCAAACAGTGGCTTCACCTGGTATAGCAAGACCAGCGTGCCAAGCACACGCAACATGACTTGCTGAGGACTGTTGTCATTGTGTTCATAGCATACCAGCAATGCTGTCAGATCACTTGCAATCATGATGACAGCTTACCTCATCTGTTGCCAGCAGTGCAAAGGACGCCTGCCCATGCGCATGTTCAGTTTCTGCAGGCACGAGTTCATCAAAGCTAGCATCAGCCTGTGCTTGATGCATGTCTGCAGCCTGGTCATCTTTGGCAACTGGGCTCGCGAGGGCACCTTGCTCTGGTGAGTCCAGAGGTGGCAGCTCAAACTCCATGTCCTCAGGCATCTCAAAGCCACCAGGGTAGGCATCCTCTGTGTAGTGCCGCCCACCTAAGTCCTCACAAGCCTGTTTGGGTGACTCAGGCAGCTGCTGGGGATCATGCTGATCAGGCAAACTAAAGCAGCCCAAGACTTCTGGGGATAAGGCAACCTGTGGGAGGTCATCCCAACAGCCTGAGGGCTCTGCTGACAGGGCTCCTGGAGGCTGCACTGACCACACTGATGCTTCCCTTGACAGGAATCCTGACGGCTGCTCTGATAGAGACCCAGAGGACAGTGGCCCAAACTGCCCTGAGGGCTCTGGAAAGGATGCTGGAGCATGCATTGGCAGTGCAGGCTGCTGTGATGGGTAATTGTGAGGAAGACTGGCCTCTGAGCACTGCTCAGTTGATGCTTGCTGAAAGCCAAAAGCTGAAGGGTCAGCCTCTGGTTGTGGCCAGGCATTCACATCAGCAGCTGCTGACAGTGGGTCTGACCAACCCTGTGCTGTGTTGAAGGCATGGTCCATACCGTCTGGGTGAGACTGGCTGAGGCGTGGCTCTATGTCAAAGTCAGCATCTCCAAGCAGTTTGGTGCCTTCCCATGCCAAGTCCTGGCCAGCTGAGGACTGTTCAAGCTTGCTTCTAGGAGTATCATCATGCTTTGCATGCCCGACTCCTTGTGGCAGACCCTGGTGAGGTCTGCATGGCGTTACGAGGCCAGATACCGAGCTGGTCACATCCAGCGGCAATGCAGCTGTCTGATTCTCGCCAGCACCACTCCTCTGACCTGTGCTGGCTGCGGCCGCCATGTACAGGGGTGCCGAGGCCTGGGACTGAAGGTTGCTGAATGCCTCGCTAAATACCGGGGCCGATGAAGACGACGACGACGCCATTGCTTGGCGCTGCGAGTCATCTTCAAGTGGCGACCCGAACGGTAGACGCGGCGCAGCTTCTGAAGACTGCTGGCCCTGACAAACTGCTTGACCTGTCCCCGTTACCAGCGTGTACCCAGCGGCAGCCCTCGCTGCTAGACCGGCCTTGTCGTGCACAGTTGGCATGGCTTTGTCTTGACCTTCTGCTGGCAACCAAACATAGGACAGCTCCAGAAAAGGACCAGATTGCTGCAGCTGCTGCTGCACCTGACCCAGCTGCAGGCACAGTTTGCTGTCAGCTTGGTCTTTACAAAGCTAAGCTTCTCCCAAAGGTCACAGTGCCACATGCAGCATACAGAAGCGTCCACCAACAGATCACCGGTGAAGTGGACACCAATTGTTTGCAGTGAGCCCTTTAGCTTCAGAGGCAGCATACTTAAGAGCTTCACAAACATGTCATACAAAGCTGTGATGGACATGAGCAAGAGCACCAAGCCAAATTGGGCCAGTGTAAGCCAGTCTTGAGCGTAGACCTGCATGCAACATCCAAACATAGTGAAAGCAGAAAGAGCACAGCAAGCATACCGTAAGAGCACTGCTGATGCCTTGGCTCTTCCAAGACAGACAGCTGTCTGGCTGGCCTGCTAGCAGCCCCACCAGGTGCAGCTCATAAGCGTTCCCCAACTGTGACACAGCTTTCTGCCACTTCTTTTGCAGGTGCCTGAGTAAGCCCTCAACAGCTTTCTTTGGCCTGAAAACAGGACACTCTCCTATCAAATTCATGACAGCAACATGATTTCAGCAGAAGTTTAATGAAAGGTTACACATCAAGGCACCATCAGCTAACAGAGTTTGCTACAGATGGTGATGCCAATGTGGGATGGGCTTTGGCTGGTGGACAAACGGGAGCCTTAAGCCTGTCAAGAGGCCCAAGAAAGCCAGAGTGTGTGAACAGCTACTCACTTACAAAGCCGTTGCTAAAGCAAGTGCACAATGTACCACAATGACTCACTTGTTGTTTGGCATCTCCAGTAGAGCTGTGCAGCCCAAAGCCTGCATGAGGCGCTTGGTCAGGGCATCAAGAGGTCGCACCCTCAGGCACAGCGGCTCTTTCCTGAGCACATCCAAGAAGCCAGGCAGCAATGCCACAGGATTCTGCCGCTGCTGTTGTTGCTGCTGTTGCTGCTGCTGTTGCATCAGCATGGTCACATCAGCAGGTTGTGACTCTGAGCGCTGTCTAGCAATAGGCACCTGCTGCTGTTGCAGGCCAGCCTGCTGTTTGGTCCCAAGCTCATGCTGTTGAAGATGTTGCTGGCCAAACTGTAACTCCTTGGCCTGAAGCTGTTGCAAGTCAGCACCTGAGTCTGCGAAATCCGGCTCTGCTTGCTGAGTTAGCGCAACCTCCTCTGGTTGTTGTTGCATCTCAGGCTCCTCGTCAGTCAGGTCTACACTCTGGGCCTCTGAGCCATGGGAGTCTGAGTTCTGAGCATCTGAGCGCTGAGCATCCGAGGCGCTAGCTGTGAGCTTGACTGAGGCAGCCTCCACTGGGTTGTGTCCTTTGGCTTTGCGAACTCTTTGCCTTGCTGCTGTTTCAGCGACCAGCACTTGCAGTTTGCCGGGCTGCTCCTGCAGTACGACATGACTATCAACATTCTGAAGTGTGTATGGCCATCTTAGCTCAAGGATCTGCATGCTGATGGCTCTCACAGATCAAGTACAACACATACCGTTGTCAGTGCAAGCATACAAGGTACAGGTACAAGTGCAACAACACAACTGACAATTGTACACTGGAGTGTACAACTGCAGCTCCTTATGTCATGGGCACGTAGCAGCCCTGTCTGCGCTGCCGTCACACAAGTCCTGATGACGCCCAGGGGCAGACTGACACTGTGTCAAGCTTTGTGTGACATGAAAGTCTTATGTCCAGCTTTAGGACGACTGCTCTTGCAGGATAGCTTCTGATGTAAAAGGAAGCTGTGGCTATGCCTCATGACCTTACATAAGTTGCATGTGCCATGGGGTTTACCTTCAGCATCATGGACGTCTCATATACAAGCGTAATGAGTGTAACATACATGTGATGCTAGGATTTGGCATTTGGGAGGAAAGCATCTGGAGATCACCTGGTACGATGGCACTTGCTTGCGGCCAGCCACTTGTGCAAGGGCCAGCTGCAAGCAGCCCTGCCCTTTCTGCCGCTTGGTCTGGCTGTTGCTGGCAAGGCTGCTGTTCTCCTTTGATGTGCCTGCATGGGTAATCACACCTACAAGTCAAGGATAACCACCTGGGTGGCCACCAGCCATTGACTCCAGGCGTCATGCTACCTGCCGCTATGGTTTGCCTGATGCGCAGCTTGCATCTTTGGAGATGGCGTGATGTGGTATTGCTGTCAAGGTCTAGACAGAAATGATCAGCCCAGCTTATGAATGCAAATTTCTTGTCTGTGTCAGTTCATACCCTGAATTCAGACTGTGTGCCCTTACATCTTCCACACAACATCAATGCAACGTTCCCAAGACTAGTGTGGACAGTCAGCCTGAAGATGGTTGCAGGCTGGGGCACTAAAGGTATTTCTGAGATGATATGCTTATCAGCACCTTGAACGCTGAATGCACCAAGATTTTTTGAGTGCCTGGGTCAGCGGCCGCTCATTTGATACCCTTGCCAAAACATGTGCAGCTGAGTCTTACGTAAGAGCATTAACGCAGCCTGTGCGTGAAGACAAATAAAGTTTTTGCGAGCTGGGAAGTGGGAATACCTGAGTCATGGGTTTCCTTGAGGCCCTGGATGCGCAGCTGCTCAGCTCGCCGGTCAGCTTCCCGCTGGCGCCACCTCTCCATGTCCAGCTGGCACATCCTCTCAACTGCCTGCTGATCAAGCGCCCATTGATCTTGCCCCTCTTCCTGGGCGCATCCCTCCTCTTGCTGGAACAAGGTGTTGCTGTCTGCTTGGTGCGCGAGATGATTAGCTCGCTGAGGTGAATCATCACACTGCTGCTGTGACTTAGCCTGCTGCTGCAAGCTTGCAAGCTCTGATCGCTGCTGCCTGTTGGCCTGTTTGACAGCTTTCTGCTCTGCCCTTTGCTGAGCCAGTCGCTCCTTCCTTTCCGCCTCCTGCTGTATCAGCCTGGGAGCCTCTTGCTGTTGCTGCCTTTCAAACACAGCTGCTTGCCTTGCAATCTTCTGGGCTGCCTTCTGCTTAGCTGACCTGTCAGCCTCCTTCTGGGCCTGCAGCTCTGCCTTTCGATCCTTCACCTTGAAAACCTGCTCCAAGCTCTGCATACAACACTAAAACGCCTTACATCTGTCAACCCTATACATGCAGGTGTGTGTGCCTAGACTGTGGTATGCAAATGCAATGCAAGGCTCAGACAAGCTATGAAGCCTCTGAATGTGGCAGCCTCTGCCGCTAGACCCTCTGAAACGGGGCAGCAGAACACTGAGCCACCAATTGTTTGCTGAGACCATGCACACTCACATGCAAATGGCAGGTTGGGAATGGGATGCCTACTGAAGAAGGCACATCCTGTCCGAGACAGAACTGCAGCTGCAAGATTTGAGGCATGTTTTGGAGGAGGAGCCATATGTTGCTCAAGACACAAACAACACCAAAGGTTACCTCTTGTAGTGACTGGATGTAGCGAGTCTGCTTTATTGAGTTGCGAGGCAACTTTTTCCGCTGTGACAGCCGGGGCTTAGAACCACCTTTGTTGGCGTTCTGGCTCCACTGCAGCACAACAGGATATACAGTTCAGAGCTGCAGGTCCAGAGATGTGCATGCTTTATGTAAGAAACTGAATTGACTGTAGAGAGAAACGCATTCAGCTATTGTGCATTTTATATATAGAAGTCCTGTTGCACTGCCAAGCATGCCTGCTGCTCACACTAATCCATAATGATGCCAGGCATCACAAGCCTAATGCTGACAAGGACACATATGGTGTAAATGATGCATCTTGACTAGCAAGCTCAGGAGCAAAAGGAGTCTAGCCTGCATGGCTGGCACAAGAACTGGTATGCAAGGGGCAAGCTCCTGAGTATGTTCAACACAGAGCCAACATTAGGTGATGTGCATGCTATCTTGGGGTCATAGCCATGGCAAGAATTTGGTGACAATATGGCACTTACCAAGGACCACATACTGTTCATTGCTTGGAACATCTCCCTTTGTGTAAGGTCGTCCATATCTCTGGCAGGGTTGTGCTTCTGGAACTGGGCTTTCAGCTTATAGTAATAGTTCCGGACCTGCAGCATACATTGGATCTGCTGTCATGAAACCATACCACTGTCAGTAGACACTTTGGGACTGCATAGTATGGGTATGTTCAGTCAGCGGTTCATTCTGATGCATCGATATCTCAGCAGCACTTCCTGCAAAAGGGCTGGAGATTAGGCTGAACAATAGCTCACTGCACCACTGCTGAATGACAAGGCCAGATTGTCTGTCTGACCTGGTCGCAGTCCTTGTTAGGAAGGAGTTCAGCTATGCATCTGAAGCACTCCAGCAAGCTCAAGGCAGAGCTTGTGTGCAACTTCAGAAAGAATATCTGCTCCTCCTCCACAGTCCATCTGTCATACTGCCGCAGCGTTCTTTCGTTCTCGTTTGAACTGCCATTCAAGCTGTCTACAACAGGTGCCGGCCACTGTTGGTGTCAAGTTGTCATATTTGTTCTGTCAGGAAAAGAATGCAGAGGACTGGGGCAGCAAATTGCATAGGACGAAGGTAGCACAACTACAAACTTCGCAGAACTCTGCAAAAGCTCTGTGAGCCTACCGTTGTCGTCGTCTTCTGCAACTTTCTGAAGGCGTTTGGGGCCTCCCGTGACAACTATACCGCTTGGTGTCGAAGGAGCGCTGCCTGTAACACCCCTTCTATGGACTGGGCTGAACATGCTGGACGCTTGCTTAGCACCGCTGTTGCTGTGTGACGCTGAGCGTCCGCTCGAGTGATGTCGGGTCTCTGCAGTTCCCATCAGCTTTGACAGTACTGTGCTGCAGTTCTCGGGGGGGCTAGCTCAGCAGGAAGCTGATACGATCATAGAATTCAGGTCCTTTTGGGCGACACAAAAATGTGCCACATTGCTAGCTGCAGGGTCCCAACTCAAGTGGATGCTTTGAATAGGCACAGCTTGAGGCTGCATACTCCTCAGCAAGCAGGAGGGATGCCTGCATACGCTACGACGCAGCTCATAGTTTTCATTGTTGAACTCCTGCTGCTCGCATCTGTTTGTTCCGCAGCGGGTGAGCGCAGTCTGTTTAGCTGCACAGAGCAGTGTGTTGAGCAGATGCAAAATTGAAATTTGTTTCACAACCCGCCATCCCTCGGCAGCAATAGTGCCTCTGCTCTGTCAGAGAGAGACACCAGAGATTAAAATGCTTTAGCCAGCCAACAAGTCTGATAAGAAGACAAAGGTCAATCCGAAGGAAATCAAGACAACATAGAACAAACTTGAAAAGCTGCATGCGATCCTGTTGCATGAAAACAGACCTCATGTTAGAAAATAAAGGAGCATACTGTTGCCTAATGAGCCACTTGCCCACTTATGAGTGGCTGGAGAGCTGGACACTCAAACAACATGTGCAATTCATCTGCAACAACCAGACCACTGCAATATGTGCATACCCTGTTACCTTTACAAACATGCTGATATGCTTGTGGCTTTAGCACGCACCAGCAATACATGCAATGAGACCACAAGTACTAGCTAGTTACTTGTGGTCCGTAGGTCAGGCGTCTATCTGTGGCACTCTCGTCTTGCTTTGAGCTGAGCCAGTACATATCCAGGAAGTCTTCATAAAATGGAGCGCAGCTTCTGTGAGACACAGCAAATCATCAATGGGCAAGGCACTTCGTATCTGATAGTCGAGACGCATGTCTAGTCGCCTGATCCCTTCAATTTACCAGGCTTACTCGTCAGTGCAAGCTTAGGGAATCGTCCTTGGATTCATAAAGCCATAGCACTTAGAACGCCAAGAATTAATATCATCACCTGGTCATGATCAAGAGGCATACGCACTTATTTACAGCATATGTTAGATCTTCTCTATAGGCAAACCAGCTGTTCCAATAATAAGCTTGCTTTCATGCAAAGAGTGGAACAGTAGTGCTGTGCAGCTGCACACCTTCGGAGCTATGGTAGTGTCACATTAGTGCAAATCTACATAGTACTTCACAACCCTAGCCAGATGTCTAAACCTATTGCGTTTGGTTCCCTCCAGCAAATCCTACTTCATGAAGCCAGTCAATATTGTGACTGGCTTATCTTAAATATTTGCTACACTCAATGTACACTCAGTCTGGGTGGCACATTCAATATGCTGTGGGCAGTGGGAGACTGTTGGTCTAAGTCCAGACGTGGCACATGATGCCCACGGTACTGAACGTCTCTGTATGCATTCAAGGTCACAAACTTGTCTGTTCAACGACTAAGTTGTTGAACTGCTAGAACACCTTCAACATGGGTAGGATAGATGTAGAGCTTAGAAAGTATTGTAAGCACACCATGATTCATTACGAGCCTATTATCCTCATCCCTTGCATGCTCTGTGGCAACTGCACATACTGTCAGGGGTGATTGCACCCACAATCAAAAACCTGCCTAGACAAGCAAGCCTGAGGTGACGCACTCAGTTGGACATTATGCAAAATACAAGTCTGAATGGCGGAAGCACATCTCATGGAGTTAGCGCGGTAGCAAACGCCCTGTCAGCTTGGCTGCTAAATGCTCATAATGCTGCACAATTCCAGTCTCTCCAATGCCAGCATCGCGCTGCATTCCATAGGCCAAATGCACAACTAGGGCTGATCCAACAGCCCCACAGTGCCTGTCAAGCTTCTGAGGCAATGTCCACGAAATGAAGACCTCATCACTGAATTTGGGATCCATTGGTTCATTACTGAAATCGCTGCCTTTGAAAAGGATGGCATTGATGCTCCACCTGTTGTAGGAGAAAGCATGAAAATCCCAGAAGTGGAAATTGTACCTTTCCAGCTGTTTGTTTGCCTGATTCTGAAGGAAATAGAAATGACACAATGATGCACACTCCAGACTGGTCAGCGAGCATTTCTCCAGCGGGCCATATGTGAAGTTGGCAAATGGCTTGTCTTCCAAGTATCTCATGAGCAAGTCATCATAGTCATTGCCCAAGATCTCTCTTCCGCCATCGTTCTTGTGAGTGTGCATGGCACCCATGCCAGCATGAATCCAGGTCAAAACTGCAGCATAGCACACAAACATGTGGGCTGTGATCCAGCCCAATGTCCAGCCAAGTGGGAGCTGCAATGCGTAATGTAACAAGTGCATGGCACCTTACATGAACACCACACCAGGCTGCATCATTGCATGTAAGACAATCCATACCAGGCTTTAGGTACATCATGCTGATGGCTATACATACGCATGTCAGCAAAACAAACAAACTCGGCAAGCAATGTGTTCAGTGAAATGATGAGAATTTGGACAAGGTGGTCAAGCAAGATTCCACGTAAACAAAGGGAAGCGAGGGTGAATGTTCCAGTGCAAGCAACAACTTGTTTGTGATGCAGCCTCCAACCAGACTGAACCTCCATACAGTGTGCTCTTGTAATGCACTAACTTGCAGTGCAGGCTGTCAATCAACACAGATGTGCTGCAGCATGACTTATGATGCGTGGCAAGGCAACGGCACTGCAGAAGCCAGTGGGTACCTGAGTGGTTGATCACATTGGCAGACACAATGAAGAAGCGATCTCGGAGCTTCTCATGTAACATCATGTCAATAGCTCGCTCCCCAACGTACATTGTATCATCATCTAGCTTGACATAGTACACATCTGGATCTAGAGACCGATAATGCTCATTGTAGTTTTTGCCTGCAAGCGTGAGACACACACATAAACTATGTGGGGAAGTAGCTGTTGTCAATGTCATAAAAGCTCAAGGTGAGCTGTCATTTGCAGCTTCCAGTACAATTTGCAACATCGAGATCAACTTCAAGAATTGCAGTGTACATTGTATGCACAAAAGCAGCTGCTTCGTGCCTCTGAGAAGATGTTGGATAGCAATGCAACCATTCTGTACCTTCAACAGTTTTACTTGTATAGAAATCAGGCTCGCTTGGCAGCAGTACATTATTCAGCCAAGCTATATCCCTTGGATTGTCAGTTTGAACAATCCAGATGACCTGCAAGCACAGCTTGTTTGAGCAAGAACATGCATCCAGTGCACATTAGAAAGCATTGGTTGAATCTGTTATTGAAGGACCCACTTGACAGAAAGCCATAGTATCACACTGGGCAAGAAGAAGCTGCAGGTTTACCTCTTCAAGCACGCCACCGTTTTTTAGCAGATTCTGCTTCACGTACCCATTGAGAATCCTGGAAGATACAAATGGTCACTGTTGACATTGTGCAGCTCTGGTGATTAGTCACGAGCAAGACAAAGGTAGCAACAAGCAGCAAAGCGTTGGCCATAGATGAACACCTGACATACTCTCTTCTGCCATAGAAAATCAGTGCTGCCACACGTATCTTGTGTGACTCAAGCCATGGTTTCCACTTTCTGCTATTTACAGGCGGTAGATCTATGATACGGCCGGAAATGGGAGAATTATACGAGGGCAACAAACTGCAGGTAGAGTGCTGTGACATCCCGGTCCAGCAGGCGGTGAACATCCCGATCGCGAGTAACAGAGGCAATCCTAAGACTGCTAGCCATGCGGAGGCAGTCACAGAGTGGAGACTGCCTCGCAAGCCTGTTCGGCTCATACTCCAGAAGCCCGTTTATGTCGGCAGCGAGCAGCAGGAGCTCCGCTGGGAAGCGTAAGAAGATGCTGAATGGCCACCGAAACTTAAGCCCCGTTCATGAGCTGTGATATCAAGTGGGATGTGGGGCTAGCGATGCCACCGGGGTAAAGGCATAGATGACCGGGATCCCTTGACTAGGATCCGTAACGGTCACCCAGGAGCACGGAAAGTCAGATTGCGTGTTGCCACATATAGATTGCCAGATGCAGACGACGATTTGTGCAGGTCAGATCTCGCCAGGAACGTCAGCGCGCTGCAGTAAACAGTCAGGACAGCTGTAGCACTGGCGAGCAGGGCCCCTTGCGAGCGGGGCTACCGGAAGACGCCCAGCCTCTGCAGGCGTGACTAAGGCATGTTCATGACAAGTACACATATTGCTTCATGCATCACAGTACAACAGCTGAACACACCTCATCAATATTGCGATAGGACCTAAGAAAAACAGGAAATGCCGATCAGGGACATTGATGCCATGTCATTATAAAGATAGTTCAGTTTACCAAGCTCTGCAAATTAGTGTATCCTTGGGAAAGTGTATCTGAGATCCAATCTATCAAGGAAAGGTAGTTCATTGGTTTCACACTCAAGTCACTGATAGCCCCAGATACACATGCACAAAACACAAAACAACATGAACCATACAACATGAACTACATATGTTTGTTATGCCTAAAAACAAGCCTATCAAGCATACACAAATGCTACTCTGGCCCTGCTGAAGGCCCAGCAGCAACAGCAAAATCGACTCCTGAAGGTGCGTCCATGGCCTGATGCGCCACATCTTCAGCCTTTGTGTCCATTGTGGTCGAACCGAGTACGCCTGATTCTTCTGGCATTACTGGCAAAGGGCCAGACTCGTCAGCAGCATGTTGTGCTGGTGGTTTTGCGTTGTGCGCCACTTGTGAATACAAGCCTGATGGCGTAGCCAGCGCAAGATACGGACTGAACAGAACTGCATGGTACGTGAAGCCATTTACGGCAACCTCTGCTAGATAGCCTGACTGGAAGGAGCCTGTCACCTTGCCATCAACCTGCACATCAGAGACACATTCTCCTCTGGGTTGATGATGTCTGAACAGTACACACATGTGCGTTCCTGCTAGACTCCACAATCAGCAATGAGTAGACTCACCGCGACATGTTGGAAATCAAGCACATCTACCCAACTACATGGACGTGGAACAAATCTAGGTCAGAAAATCAACGTGTCAATTGCTATGGCCCACCTGCGCCCCAATAAGGCTAGGGTTGGGGATGTAGATGGTGCAATTTTGGGCTGCGTCTGTCCGTTGTCTCTTGCTGCCATCAAGGGACGGCAAGTACTGGCTGGACATGGAGGGTCCTGCAGATTCCGGGAAGCCATCCAATCTTGGGTCACGCCTGCATGCACAACAGACCACAGATTTGCTCAGGGCAATACCGGCGACATAAGTGAGGCGGCTGTGGCTGAATGTAGCAGGTCACTTGTGACATCTGGATGAATTATATTCATCAAAGTTGCAGCAGAAGAGGCGCCAGCCAGGCCAAATTTCTGACCATGCAAAACTACACGCCGTAGTCATGCTAGCGATACACATGTTGTATGGAGGTTGGAGCGCCATCACAAGACTTCAGGCTTGCACTCAGATCCCACAGAAACAGCACCTGGGGATTGCAGGTGTTGTCATGCAGTCTTCGGCAGCAGACTCAATTCAAAAACATCACAGACAATGCAGCATGATAATTGGGCATTCGGTGAAGACAAAGAGCAATGGCTCACTTTTTGCTGGCCATCATTTGCGCTGTGAGATTTGGCACCAAGATAGGAAGGCCTGCCATGTCACCGCCTTGCTGTGCATGCAACTGATGCATCTCAGCTGCTAACTGCAACCATACAAAACTGTGAAGCTTGGCAACGACATATAACCAGTATGAATGTTGTTGACGAAGCATCTGAGAGATATGTGCAGGCTGTCCATCTTTGGTAGTGGTACTCCTTGCATGCATGTGATGCTGTGTTAAAAGCTCCTTCACACCTGCCACATGAGAGCTGCTGCCAAGGCAAGTCACCGACTGTGAGGCAGCAGAGTACATCAAGAGCACAGACCTGACCAGGTGCTAGTATCAGGTCCGCACAGACCAAATTGCTGAGCATCAGATGGTGAGCTTCAAAATCAGATGTGCTCAAGGCACAAAGCATACCCTGTTGTTCTGCTCGGTGGCTTTCTGCTTCCACAGTTGTTTGTCTTCACTTGTCATGTCCTTCCACATGCTGCCTATAATGCTCTCAACCTCCCTGCAATGTGTTTCAATCAATCAAGTCGCTCACAAACACATCATGTTGCAGTGTAATGCATCCCATGCGCATGCATTGAGCCAAGGCATTTGCTATCTGGCTGGAGTTGCCTACTTACATTCAATTCAAAGTGGCAATTCAGCAAAACTGCAATGCCACAGCTGTGTTACATTTGTGGCATACATCACCATGACTGTACCTGGCTGGTGTGATAGCACTGACTAGCTGGTAAGGCACAGAAATGGCCGTACATTCACAATATCAAACGTGCTTCATGTCAGCTTGATATGCTGTGACTTTCTCCAAGGACTGCCTGTGAAACCAAGTTTGCTTGCCTGGGGACTATGTTTGCTTACCTGGGGACTATGTTTGGGTTTGCCTGCCTCACTTCAGGTCTGCGGTGCTCACAGAACAAGTTGTAGGAGGTGATCATCTTCATGCCTATGGAGTCCTTCTTCTTGTGTGACTTTGGCTCCTTGGGGGCAGCAACAGGAACCGGCGCAGCAATGCTCAGCATCCACACATCGCTCAACGGCTTCTCATCTGCAAGCGCGAGGCACAGCTACATGCATGTACTACTGTACCGCAGCCTGGTCAGAAGCTGAGTCAGCACATCAGCCACCTCAGTCTCCTTGCTCAGTGCAGAATTTGTTGTTGGACGGCAATGATGGGTACATTGAATTGGTGTGCACAGCAATGGAAGGACCAGTCATGCATGTATCTGCACACAACAGCAACGCCAAAGCATATACTGGGGCACACAGCTTGGCGTTGTGAAGCAAGGCTGAGGCCCTATCCAACACGAGTAAAGCAGTCCAGGCGGAGGTGCCAAAACCATACACAGGGAAACAAGCTCACAAATCATGCGTGTCAGTTAACATAAATGCATGCTGTTTCCTGCAGATATGTAGACTTGGATGAGACATGCAGCAGCAGACACCTTGAGCATAGCCTCCGACCATGTACATGGTTTCCCCCGCTCCTGCAGCAGCATGGGCAAAACGGCCCGGGGGAGCCCCACCATCTGTCACCAGCTCACTCCACCATGCCTGCATCAACCCAGCAGCCACCATGAATTCATCCTGCTATGCTGGCCTGTATGTATATGTGGCTGGCTCATATGCCCTGGTTTGCCTGCAAATATCCTCAGCAACTGATGACAGCAGCTGGGAGAGCATTTGTTTGTGTTGACAGTGTCACAGGCTGCAACCTTGAGCCAATGTGCAAATTGGTACTGCCTGTTGACTGCTACATATGCTTGCATGCAATGCTTTTAGTCAAGATTAAATTGGGCTGGCTGACAGCAATTTCTTCAAGGCCAAAACTAGCACAGTGCAGCCCGGAGTGTGAATATGCATGACCTGCACCTGCGGCATGACAGATACTGTTCACACTTGGTGTCAGCATTGAGGATCAAAGAGGAATGTAGCTTCCTGGCCCTCTCAGCCATAGCATTAGCCATGGGCTTCAGCAAGTGACCTCCTTGATAAACACAGTCAGGCTGGGGTCTGTTCCTGTATGAAGTCATGCATACAGTGCAACGCATGAGGAAATATCTGATGCGTCACACATGGTACATGCAGTCATATATTGCGCTATCTTTAGAGCAAAGTGGCACTGCGCGTACCTCATTCTCTTTGAGGCCCAGCAAGGGGCTAGGTCCCAATTGCAGCAGCCAACATTGAGGAGCAAAGGGTATGTCACCACTGGCTACGCCCCCAAACATTAGCAGCCCAGCGTCGACAGCAACCATGACTGGCCCAGCACGAGTCCCGGGTTCCTTGCCGCTCTTATTCTGCATGTCCATGTATATTTTGTATGTCATGCCTTGTTTTGCACATCATCCCTTGTTTTGATCAACTTGCGGTAGAGACAAGATAAGACATAAGACATAGCATGTAAGCATTGGCATTCAGTATCTGGCGTTTGTTGAGCCAGGCAGGCTCGCCAAGCGCATAACAAGGCTGATGTTGGCAAAGAGAAGGGCATAAGCATGTACCTTTGCATGAGCAATGTACAGAAGGACTGCAGTGTGCCAATGCATTCACGTCAACCCCTTTTGTGCTCAAATGACAGAGTGAACAAGTCAGCAAAGGCCTAATGTCATCGGCAAGAACTGCAATCCACTGCTGAGGGTGAAACAGCACCTTGAAAGCTTGCCACCGCTGCTGCAGCACATCATACGCCCACACATCGCTGAGATACTCCTTGCCACAGTCACCGCCATAGATGACCATCCTGCTTCCGAGAGCTACTGCTGCATGACTGTCCCTGACAGGCGGCCGAGCACCCTGCACGTCTGGAGTGTGCCAGGTGCGGGTGTTCACATCAAAGACTGTGATATCATTCAGGTATGGCTCAGATAATGCTGTTGTTGGTCCCTGCGTGGGCACAGAAGCATGTCATACATGCGTCTGCTGAGCTATGCAACATGACAGCTTCACTGTCCTTGTTGCTTTCAGAAGATGCCGTCTGTGCATGACTATTGAACCTGTGCACCCGAAGTGCTCAGGGTCAGGCGTCTGTTTCACAGACTTGGCATGAACTTTTTTGACAGATTGGATGGATGAGAGACAAGAACAATTCAGTTGTGGTGGGGACTCTCGTTATTTGCAGTGTTTGCAGCTGACTCAGCAGCAGGTGATAGCCAGTGACGTGCATGCAGACCTTGGCAGGCTCATCTCCTGGATCACCATGTCCTCCAAAGACCACCATCTGGCTGCCTACAAGAGTTGCTGTGTGGCTCTCTCTGCATTGTCATGAGTGTCAGCAGCCATCAGCGCTGTGGCATTATGCAAACACTGAAGCCTTTAGGAACATGCATCAAATGGCGTCAGCTCAGCAGTCTAAAGAAAGAGATTGTGCAGGACCTGGGACACTTGTCTTAACAAATGCTGTGGTTGGTGTCACACAATCAGTGCACTGTGAAGCCTACCTTGGCACTGGTGGAGTGCCGTGGACAGGTGGAAGTGTCCAGTTATACGTCTCAAAGTCAAGCTCGTGAAGCTGCAGCAAACTCAAGTTGTTCAGCAACTTCATATTGTTTGCTGTGCAACAAAATATTGCTTCTTTGTGGTGCAGGCTGCACCTCATTGAATTTGTGACCTCCATCTGTGCCTCCAAAGGTGTACAAGCGCGGTCCAGCACCAGTGGCTGCAAAGGACACTGCTGTATCAGCAGAAAGTTGTCAGCTGACAGAACAGCAGTGGGAGCAGTTATTCACCTGCTATGACAGCAGCATGGCTATCTGTAAACTCTGGCCCTACTCCAGTCGTGAATTTCCTTGTACAAACCCAGTTGGTCGTGTCAACCATGATCAGTTCCTCGCCTGCCTGTGCCCTTGATTCTCCAGGAGTTGCAATCCCCCCGATAAGGTACAACTTTCCTGAAAGCGCGCCAAAGTATCGAGTGACGGTCTGATGAGCCACATGCTACTGCAAGACTATGGCAGATATGGACAACAGCACGCAAACAGGCATGCCGCAAGCTCGGATCAGTTATGGCGCCTCCAGGCATACGCATAGAGACCTTCGTGAAGCCCAAGCGTGTGGCCCCAGAAGCCAGGTAAACGTGCCCCTTGCACATCCAGAGCTTGCCAGCTTGCCCGAACAGGTGCTATTTGTCTCTTGGGTTTGGTCATCGTCGTCAAGGGTACTAGCTGCCAAGTCGGGCACAAGCCTGAAAATAAGTAGCACAGAATTCATCGCCGCTGCAAAGGTCCAGGTTTATGAGTTGCTGGTGAAGCGCACCTGTCGAAACCTGACCGTTTCGGGCTTGCGAAGCGAGCGTTCCGGGATTCGCCTGGTTGGGGTGTTGTGATGGGTGCAGCAAGGTCCCCTGTCCCCCTCAAAAGCTTCCAACTCGCCGAGGTCTTCATCATCATTTCATCACTCAGACACTCCGACCCTCAGGGCTTTCCGAAATTGCCTCACCCATGGCCATGTTGAGTGACCCTTGCAATGCACTGTATGCGCAGTTTGCTTGTGCGATCCGCGATGAGGTGTAAGTGACAGAGCCCGCTCTGTGCAGCCGTCTGACGGAGCACCTTTTGCTGATGCTCTTATCCGTGGCCTGCGTTGACATATCTTCCTGTACTCGCCAACAGGTATCGTTTGATCTGCTCTCACCACTTGTGAGTGCTCGACCCCGCATTGGCCGGTATTTGAGCCAAAGCACCTTAAGTGCATCTTGGAGTCGATCACGCCCCTCGCATTGCGGTTTGGTCTATCACAAAAGGAGCTTGCAGTGTCTCTCACGATCGTCGGAGGCACCGGACACGGAGTCAGAACCTGCAGAGCGTGACATGTCCGACCTGAGCAGCTTCGACAATAGAGCAGTATTGAGCGGACAGCTGTGCCTGTGCGGAGTTGCGATCTTGTGGGGCAGCTACTCCCCTGTCGTCAGATACATCTACTCGTGCTCAGGTCCACCAACTCCAGCTGCCCTCACGGCTGTTCGGACTGTCATCCAAGCGTTTGTTCTGCTGGTTTCTGACTTGGTCTTACGTCGGCAGCAGTACGGATCGCCGGCAAAGGCCAAAACTCGGCGTCCTAGCAGCTCACCCACGTTCAGCCGAAGGCAAGAGGCGCTGCCCTCATCCAGCAACAATATCTTGAATACAATATCTAGAGCTCTGCAAAGTACAAGCAGCAAGCTATGGATTGCTGGTGCTGAGCTGGGCTTTTGGAACTTCTGTGGCAGCACATTTCAAGCTCTGGGATTGCAGTATACCACAGCAACTCGTGGAGCCTTCTTAATCCAGGTGAAAGCAATATCAGGAACAGTTCTTGCTGATTTGCACAACTCCATGGCTCTCAAGCATTCTCAACACTATGCCATTGCTTGTGCATCACACTGTTTGCATCGCGCGCAGGCAACATCACTGTTGACACCAGTAATGGCCACACTAGCTGGAGAAAAACCCTCCAGAGGAGTGTGGCTTGGCTGCTGCTGTACGCTGACAGGAACTGTTCTAATTACTCTGGATCACTCAGCCTCTGCAGTATCAAACCATGGCAGTCCAGCTGCTGCTTCAAGTCTAGGTATAATCTCTGCTTGAATTTCATTGCATCATGCTGACCATCACAGTCTGCATGGCTTTGCTGGTCAACCACCAGTACCTTACACCTTGTTTGCATGGTATAGGTGGTGACACTCTCATCTTGGCAGCAGCACTTTTCTACTCAGTGGTGCTTCTCTTCTCTGTGGTTCAGCAAACTGCTGTCACAGCGTGCAAACCTGCCTGTTGCCAGCTTCACTGCCCATACTCTTATTACAACTCTGCTTGCTGCCAGTGTTGCTGGTGAGTTCATGCTTGTGTCCACACCAAAAGGTGTGCTTGCCCAGTCATGCCAAATGTGCTTTGCAGGTGACAATACGGCTAGGAGGCTATGCCAGACGCTTTGCACCTGTCCGACTAGCAGCATCTAAGTCTATTGCACTTGCCATCATTGCTGTTGGATGGCTTTCAAGCATAGCTCTCCTTGACGTGATGGGTGGTAAGAGTATGGACTACTGGTCTGGCTGGAACAATCCAGCAGTCTTGCTAGCAGTGGTCTGGTCTGCTCTAGGTCCAGGGGCTCTGGTGGCTTTTCTTCAGTCTCAGGTAATGCACCATGTCAATACAAATGCGCCCCCAGCTGATGTAGGCCAATCACGTGGGCTCAAGCAAGGCTTATGTCAGAATGAACCCACAGCATTGCCGAGCAAAGTGAAAGAATGTCAAATGCTGGTCCTGACGTTGACATTCTCCCAGCATGGGAACTCAATGGGCGTATGATGCATCACATGCTGCAGAGCTAAATGCTGTTTTGTCTAAAAAGCGCACCAGCAGGTCATTTGCAGTTCATCTTCAGTACACACATAGTCAATTCCGGCAGTACGCACATAGTCAATCCCAGCAGCACTTAGCTTCGACAGTGTTGCTGTTGGTGCAAAATCAAAACAGGGTCTGCGCTATTGAGATGGGGTGGTGATGCAGGGGCAGGCGGTGGTGCCTTCTGCACAGAGTCAGGTCATCTACTCAACAGTGCCACTTTGGTCTGCCCTGCTTGCATTCAAGTTCATGCCTGAGGAAACCATGGGAACAATTGGCTATGCTGGTGGTGCTGTTGTCATATTGGCTGGGGTGCTTGCTACACGGTGACTAGCTTCTGTTCTATGTACAAAACCTTGATGCAAAGGATGCAGAGACTCTGAGCATGTTGACTGAGTTGGTTTGTCTGCTACTAGGTGTTTAGATGTCTGGTATTTCGGTATTTGCAGCAAGGCAGGTGACACTGAAACTGTTGGTCTTGCTGAAATCAGTTTCAGTGTCACCTGTTTTGCTACAAGACCAGAATATCAGGCGACTTAACACCAAAACCGACTCAATCAGGATGCCGTCATGTCTGTGCCTGTCTGGAACAGAGTAAATTGGAGAGTGTTCTGCAGTGTTTGAGCATAGATGCAGCAGGTATTGACAAACTTGCACCCTTTGAAGCTTTACATGGCCCAATTTCAATCAAAGCAAAAGCAAGCAGCAATTTCAGCAAATTCTATTGCACAGTGCACTACTCAGCAAACACTATTAGATATAGCATACATGAGTCTGTGACAATACGGGACAAACGTAACATGCGGGAACTATAACAAAATCCCTCGCATGCATCCTGCTAACAAGACTTGCACACATGTCTGTGGCTGTACGTTGCGATCATTCCAGTCTCAGTCCTCCATAAAGACCGTCTTAACATGGGGAACCAGCAGGTCTCGCAAGTACTGCTTCTGTGCATTGACATTGCCCTGACCTTTAACCCAGTCAAAGTATGGTACACTGAGCATTGTCCAGCCACGTGCAGCCAGCAGCTCCCGCCGGCAGAGAGTAGCACCTGCAGCATAGCACAAACAATAAACATCAGATTGTGAAAATTCTTTGTGCAACCAGCATGACAATGTATTGTCAGTTACAATCAGCAGTAGATATGGTTGCACATGGCATGTAGACAGTCAAAATAGCAGCAGCTGTAGTGCTCATGCTCCTTGATCAAGACAAATTGCAGTCCAGGGCACTCACCTAATGGCTGATGGGTGTTGACAGTGAAATGATGAGGCCCATCCACTTCCACAATGACCTTGTCATCTTCGATCAAAATATCAGCAGAGAAGAGGCCATCATCAGTGATACGCTCAATGTTGTGAGACACTCCCAGACTGCCCATCACCTGTGACACCTCGCTGTGCAACTTTGAGACAATGGTACTCTCTACATCAGACTCCCAGGCCTGCAGGGACATGTCATCTTCAAGACACAATGTACAGCTCAGTCTTCACACAACTGAGCTCAAGTTGCAGATTCTGTGCATCATGCTGTGATGATGAGTGCATGCAATGATATATTCCATCATGGCTGTTGGTCTGTGCACAAACATACACAAACAAATGCTGACAAGCAGTTGTCAAGGACCGGTAGCAGGAGGCAAGAAAGGAAGCATACCGCTCTAGCAGCATTCATGATTGCTTCTGGCTGGTTGTACTCGCCAACTTCCTGCACCCTGAGCTGAAGCATGAGGTGTGCCTGATAGATCTGGCGCAAATGCTCAGGGTTGGTCTGACCCCCTGCACTCATGTAATGCCAATCAGATTTTGCCAAGCTGGCTTGGTGTGGAAGACCAAGGTTTGGCTCACATACAGCTTGATCCAATGTCGACAGCAGTCTTCATTGGTATACTTAACTTTCTGTTTATAAAAAATGTCCATATGCATGGGTCAATATTGGGAGCCTGCCAAGTAGATAGCAGGTCCTGACGGCGCAAACACAACTGGGGTAGCACAAGCAATCAGGCTTTAATGACAAGTGGAGGCAGTCAGACGCATAGACAGTCACAGCATCTGAATTACCTTGCAGGTCATCAACGCTTGAGAAGGCCTCTAGCAGCTGGTTCCACATCTGAGGGGACAGAGCATGCAAGAGCGCCAGGGCCCAGATGAGGTTGGCAATGGCCTGCTGCTCAAATTTGCTCAGGCTGACCACAGCATGCTCACTTACAGCCGTCAACAGGCTCTCTGGCGGTGAGTGGGCAAAAGTAGCATATGCTATCATAGTCAATGTCAATGCCTGCACACCCAGCAAAACTCAGACTGGCCCAGGCAGGTTGAAATATATGCAATCAAGTACATCTGTACATTGCACTTGCATGCTTCCATGCGTCAGATCACATATGCAGCAGCTTTTGTGGCAAAAAAGGCGACACATGCAGAAGGACAGTTTGTATGCAAAGCAACAGACATGTTGCTGATCAGAATGATGAAGCAGTCACCATTGTGCAAGCATACCTGTGGTGTAAACTGGTCCACGCATCTGACTGCATGCGCAGCAGATGCATCCAGCAAGGCATTGCCAGGGTGGTGCTTCAGACTGGCAAACGCCCATAGCACATTAGACAAGGACTGAGGGTTAAACTCCTGCAGCAGATAAAGAGCTTTCTCAAAACAGATACAGGACTGATGCGTTGCCATGGGAAGAGATGACAATTCACCATGTGCACCATCTGCTGACATTGCAACCACAAGAGCAGCATTTGGAACGATCAATGCAGCAACTTGGCTGCTTCTTGAACAAGTGCACATTCAAGGTCGGATGACAATGGACACTGGCACAAAGCAGGATGGCCAACTTACCTCGAGGGCATGCAGGGCATAATCAGCAGCAACGTCCAGAGGGGAACCACCCGGGTAGTAACCCAAAGTAGCATATGTCCACAGGATGTTGCACACGTTCTGTGGGTTGTACTGGCCAATGCGCTGCTCCAGGTGATCAGCAGCAGCCTACAACAGGGCAGCATCGTGATCACTACATATGCAATTACAGCCTTCTGCATCAGACTGGGTCAAGGCTGAGACAGCACGGCTGCTTACTTTACAAGCTACATGTGCACAGCTACAAGCAAAGGGGCATTCACGCATGCATTCATTCATGTACTGAGAACTACACGGGACCGATAGTGCAGAGCAATCACAACACCAGGCCATGATGCAGTAATAGCAGGCTGTGCTGATTCAGGAAGATACAGGTGACAGACAGACTGACCTGCAGCAGGACAGCGCCAGGAGAGGCTTCCAGCTTTCCAAAAGCCCACAGAGTGACAGCGATGTGCTGAGGGCTGAAGTCATCTAGTCGGCGAAACACATCCTTGGAGACAGCGTCAAGCAGCTGTGAGCCAGGGTTGTGGGCCAGGATGGCGAATGCCCACATGATGTTGGCAATGGCCTGAGGGGTGAAATCTGGCAGTGTCTGAGCTGCCCGTGAGGCTGCAACCTGTATGAACAGGTGCCCAACTCAGCCTCTACATCACATGTGCCACACATACAGAATATAGGGTAGACAGAGGCACAATGGTCTCATGAGTGGCATGAAGCCTTGCAACAATAAACACTGTTTGATGTGCACAGTGCAATGCAGAATGCTGCAGAGTGACCAACAGCACAGCAGAATATGGCAGTCACATTCCAGCAACTACAGCCGGGGACAGGAGGCAGATGACATGACCAACAAGGATGCCATGCCAAAGCAGGATGCTATTGCCTGACATACCTCCAGCAAGCCAGCTTGTGGCATGAAGCCGAGGGTGGCAAAGGCCCACAGCGTGTTGGACAGGTTCTGACTGTTGCTGGTGTGAAGGGAAGCCACAGCCAGGCTGGCTGCATCAGACAGCAGGTCGGTGGGTGGGCACCAGGCCAGCTTGGCAAAGGCCCAGAGGGTGAGTGCCAGGTTCTGCTGGTTGAATTGGTGCAGGATGCTGTGCACATGGCTGGCAGCAGCTGCAAGGACCTCATCACCTGCAGGACTTGCAGTCTGTTGTACGCTGCTGTGAGGATGACGGTGTAAATCATGTACAGCAGGCAGCACAGACTTGAGCAGCAGATGAATACCAGAAGATGGTTTTGAGGCATTGCAAGGGACGAGGCGTTTGGAAGGAACTGGCAGGATACGAGCTGTATGACAGGGGTGGATGTCTACATGACAAGAGCAGTTTGCAAGTCGTCTGTCCCTTGGGACTGACCTGGGTGGTGTCCCAGGGTGGCAAAAGCCCACAGCACATTCTCGATGCCTTGAGGAGTGAACTGGCGCAGCTTGTGCACCAGCTCACGCTGCAGCACCTTGAGCAGCATGGGGCCGGGGTGGTGGTTCAGGGAGGCAAATGCCCACAGCGTGTTGGAGATGTTCTGACTGTTGAAGTGCTGCAGCCTTTGCATGGCCTGTGAAGCCATGGCTTGCAGCAAATCCCTGTATTTTCCCACAATGACTGTCAGAAGCACGTTGAACACTCCACACAGAGTTGGCAGAAGCAACGACAGCAAGCTGGGTTTGCATGAGCATTGCCAGAAGCCAGCATAATGTGCCACAGAAGAGCTGGGTGTACTAAATGGAAGTGAGCTCTGCTGAATGGCTCATGAGGCTGACCAAGCATTGAGGAGATGAGTTGATGACTGTGAGAGGGATGTTTGATTAGGCAGTGTTGTGTGCTCACCTTCCAGGGTGGTATCCAAATTTGGCAAAAGCCCAGATAGCGTTAGCTATGTTTTGGGGGTTGAACTGGGCGATGAGGACAAGGCACTGGTCCACTGAGCCTTGCAGGAAGTGGTTGTTGGGGGTGAATCCTAGGGTGGCAAAGGCCCACAGGGTGTCCTTGATGGCCTGGGGGGTGAAGTCCTTCAGCTGTGTCATGGCGGCAGACATGACAGCGCTCAGCAAAGGAACACCTGCAATACAGAACAGGGTATATGTACACTGTATATGTACAATGGCATAGCTTGGAGAGCATGATGAGCCTGAGAGCTTGGACAAAACAGTTGACATCAGCTAAAGCCAGCTTTGCATGTGCATCGGGCACAACATCAAGGTGGCATTGAGTTGTTGACCAAAAGGCAATTAGTGTACCTGGCGAGTGGCCCAGTGTAGCATAAGCCCACAGCATGTTACTGATGTTCTGCGGTGCAAATTCCCGGAGCTTGTTGTTGGCCTCGCGGCTGAAAGCAGCCATCAGCTCTGCGTTTGGTGCATGTTCCAACCTGTACTGACAACGCAGTGTCATCGTGAAGCACATGTAAACTGTCAGCAAAGAAGCAAGGCAACAGACCACGATCATCATCATAAGTTTAAAATACTGTCAACCATGTACAACAGCATAAGGCTTTGACAGTATGACAACAGGCGCTGGCCTTCGTCTGCATCAGAAGGTATGGCGTGCTAAGCAAACATAATATCTAAGGACAATCTTATGCATTCAGCACAGTGTAGGCATTGTATCTTCATGTTGCATGAACGTCAATGGTTGTGGCACTTTTTGTTTGTGCAAGGTGCTGGAGTGCATACCTTGCAAAAGCCCAGATGAGATTGGCAAGGTTCTGAGGGTTGAAACCAGACAGCTTGAGAGTGGCTTGCTTCTGGAGGGTGTCAAGCAGGTGCTGGCTAGGCTTGTATCCAAGGGTGCCAAAAGCCCACAAAATGTTGGCAATGTGCTGAGGCTTGCACTGGTCCGCCTGGAAGACATCAGCAAAGAGCATTGCTGTTCAGCACTGGTTTGACATCACAGATGTTGTTGTGCATGCTACTTGCAAATGGCTGCAGTAGACATCTGTGTAAAGAAACGCTGCAATGCTTCAAAAAATGGTTTTGCTTTGACTGCACACTTGATCTGCAAGATAAATGTGCTGCATGATATTGGAAATAATGCTATATGGCGGGCATGCTGCATTGTCAGACCACACATGAAGATGTGGCAGCTGTAGGATCCCACACCTGAGCTTCCACCATCATGAGCAGCTGCTCAAAGCCATTGCTGCGCAACAGTTCTGTGGGGTCTTCAGGGCAAGCCTTGGCCATTCTATGAATAGCAGTGGCAACATTGACGGCGTCAAACTCAGCGCCATGCTGTAGGACTATCTCCACGATGGTCCAGACATCCTTGGCAGTTGTGATCTGCTTGTTGATCTCTGCTGGATGGGTGCCGCGCATGGGTCCACCCTTCCTTCTGATAATCTGGCCGCCACCAGCAGCTGCTGCAGTGCGAGTGAGGTCTGGTCTGCCTGTCAGAGCTACAGCAGGGGCACGTCCTGGCAGAGCCATTCTGCGCTGTGGACCGTTGTCTGACCCTCTGTGAGCACTGTGAGCGCTCTGGGGCCGCATCTGAGTGGCGGTCATTTCATCTGACTCCTTGCTGGCATCACTGTGAGGGCCAGGAGGCACAGGCATGCCTGCCTGGAACTTGAAAGCCTCAGGATCTGCACGGCTTGGCGGCCTCATGTACCCAGAAGCTGCGGGCATGCCAGGGTAAGGGGGGTAGCCGGGGTAGGCTGCAGGAGGTTGTCCGACGCCTGCACCTTCCTGGGCTGCAGCTGCATGTTTCATGTGCTGGTAGTAGGCCGCCTGAGCATAGGGGTCTGGACGGGCAGCAGGATGTGCTGTTGCCTGGGAGTATGCACTGGGGGAGGCTGGTCTCTCATAGGCAGGTTTGGGTGAGATTGGTGCAGCAGCAGGGTGGGCTCGATGAGGTGCCTGATGACCAAGAAGAAGACAGTCAGTCACTTGCTGGCAGCAAAGTCCAGGGCAGCTGAAATCAAAACTGGGATCAGGACAAACAAGTGAACCTGCAAGCCAGCCACTTCATCTGCAAGCGTCTGCCACGTACAGCATAAACTAGATTGTTTAGGCAGATTGCTTGTGTGGGGCAGCTGGACACAAAACATGGACAAAAGACAGGCCAAAGTAGACCTGTAACGTGAAATTGCTAAAGTTGGCAAAGGCTCTGTGTGTGTTGGCAAATGGTCATTGTGTTACTGCTGAAGGAAAACGATGAACTCACCGCAGCAGCAGCATAGAAGTCAGCAGCACTAGGTGGAGGGCGTCCTGCCAAGTGATCAAAATATCCTGGCACGCCGCCAGCATACATGCGAGGGTCAGGATATGGCAGCATGGCTGGATCAAAGCCTGGTGGCCATGCAGCACTTGCTGGGGGGTAGGGATATGGGTATGGAGGGTAAGCGCCTGGCTGGCCATAAGGATAGGGTGAAGGTGCTGCTGAATGATCCATGGCTTGATGCTACAGCAGGTGCTGGAGCTATGGCAAGACAGAGGCAAAAGAGCCACTGCTACCTCCTGAGAAGAAGGATCCTAGCAGGCTAGGCTTGTTGGGATAAGCAGTTATGGTCAAATGGGCTATCAAGGCTTGAAAACGGCTTGCTTGTGTTGGAAAATTATGTTCGGTTGCTCTTGAAAGCGTCTCTAGTGCGCAGTAAACAATGCACCTGCAGCAGCACAACGAAAGAGGATGTTCGGCTCAAGCAAAGATCTGGACAAGGTGCACAAGATCGTAGGGTCTAGAAAACCGAAAAGACACAAACGGCCGTGTTGCACCCCATCACTTGCAACATGTCAGGTCGCTTGCGTACTGAGCAAGGTCGAACGTGAATTGCTTCAGCTGTTGCGGCACACTATGCTGCTACACATCAACTAGTCGGCGGCCTGGTGCGTGACACGACGAGCACTGGAATGGCAGCTGCTTGCATACGCAACGACAGGACAGTGCAGATCTTCAAGAATAATGCATGCTAGCTGCGTATGGCCCAGGTAGCACAAGACGCGAGACACGACTAAACTAGCAGCGTCTTTGTCATGGCCTAGGCAGAACCTACTTAAAGTCCAGATAGTACACTACTATGACATGTCTAGCCAGCGCTGACAAACTTATGATGACTGCAACAGCTTTTGCTGCGCTACACCTCCGCTTGCAGAACCGCAGCCAGCAGCAAGATCTAACTAACAAGAAGAGCGTCACCTGGCAGCGTCTCTTTCAGACCAGCACAATGCACGCCAGCTGCCAACAACACTTGCATCCACTCCTGAAACAGCTGGACGGCAACAACACTGCATAGATGGACAGAAACGACAACTGCCACAACCAGCGCGGCTGGACGTCGACCTTTTTCGATCGTACTATTGCATATTTATCTGCCGACAAAAAAGGAAAATTCGAGTTGCTGAGTCACGCTCGCGGTGCATTTATGATTTGCGTACCATTCATGATGCAGCAAGCATCATCGATCAGATCATCGATGTCATCATGCCGCAGCAAGCGTCATCGATGTCATCATGCATTCATGATGCAGCAAGCGTCATCGATTGAAGCGTGCCACTTTTTTGAAGCATTTTGACTTGGCATCAGATTGGTTGTCCTGACTATGTCATGCACTCTTACAGGCATGCCAATACATGTGCGGGATCTTAAACCTTGAGCTTCTCTGCAAGCGCACTGCAAACTGCTTGCACAGCACAAGAAAGCACACATCCGAAGCTGGTGAGATTGAACATGAACATGCTGCAACCTGCCTGCTGTATGCATACCAGTGCTACTACGGCGTACATCACATGACTGACCCATCTTCAGGGTTTTTCTGTCCCAGCTGAACTAGGTATAGCTGCTGAGACAAATGAAACGCACATACTGAGTCGTGCTGATACAAACCGGTACAGCCTCAATGCTATGCACAGTCGAACACCAGCAAAGCTGTCTGTGCAAAACTACTGGACAATATCAAACAGGCAACATTTGACCTTTGTGAGTCAGGACCTGGTGCCCACAAGCAGAACCATCAACGTCCTTCTATCTGAACAGGGTTCATTGCTTCCACAAGGCGCTGCATAGCTCTCTCAACTCTGGACCGCAGAGCATCATCAGAACAGCTCACTTTGCTTGCCTTGTAATCTATGATGACATGCTGCTGGTCAACCTGCAGGCACAGGCATAACCAGTTGGAAAACAGCTCAGTGACACAGGAAAGCTCCTACCTCCACACAAGACAGTGTTTAGAAAAGTTTGTGCAAAAAGGCATGAGCAAAGACAAAGAAGGTGCCCATTGATTTGATGATGATCGGACAGCTAAACTAAGAGTCACTTTGGGCCTGCATCATGTTAGTATGCAACAGAGCCTGATGTTTGAGTGGTAAGTTGCAGCAGAAAATGTACGTGGAATGGTATTAACGGCAAAGTGATTGCAAACTTACAGCCATGTGTCACATGTGCGCAAATGGCGCAAGGCAGCGCCTGTGTTATGCATGCATGGTAGTAACAGCAGCAGAGATGTGCAGGAGTTGCAATGCCAGACCCTGTTAGCCTTCGTACTGTTGGCACATGCCACAGTGACCCTTGTGGCCGATGAGGCAAGTGCATTTGTGGGTTCACCTGTAGCATGACCAAGTCTTGCTGGTGGTCAACATGCGCCTGCCCAAACTGACTGTTCAGTAGGGTGGCTAAAATCTGCATCTCATGCCTCATAGCGCTGTCCACATCACCCTTGTGAAGGACAGCTTGCCGCTGTGCCTCCAACTGCTGAAGCCCCATAGGTTCACCAGCTGACTGTAACACAGCAGCTGCTTTGCTCAGCCAAGTTGTGGGTATTGCACTCCCAAATTGACTGGGCCAAGAATAGAGGAGAGAAACATTGAAGCCTTGGTGGGGTTCCAAGATTCAAGCGTACTTTCACCCCTGCCTGACACATGCCAGCAAGGATGAGAAAGGTGGAGAAAACATGCTGTAAGGTGCAAACGGTGCATGCAGCACTGCACAGCTGATTACTGCAAGACACTGTCTGCCCTCTACCTTGTAGGATGCAGCTGCAAATGGCCACCGCCTAATAGTTTTGCATCAAATCTCTGAGCACCCACAAATGGTCTGCTGAAAATAACTTTCACTGCATCTAAGTACCACTCAGGAAGTCAGAGGCTACAGTGTACCTGCAGGATGATAGCAATGACAGCATCAGCCACCATATCACTGGTGCTACCACCTTCCCATTCCAGCACCACATGAGCTGGCTCGCCAACCTCTTCTGCCTTGTAGCTCACATTCACAGCATCCCCCACTCTCAGGCTTTGGGAGGCTCCTGGCTCTTGCATAGCACCTGGAGTGACCTGCCCCAAATCTGTGTCCCCCTTTGTACCTTCGAACATGACCTCCAAAGCCAGACGCACCTGCACACCAATCACACTGTGCTGAGGCTCTTGCAGCAAATCTTACCAAGGCAGCGCAAGTAAAGTACACCACAATGTTTCTGCCAGGCAGTTATATAGCCACGGTGACACGCTCATTGACGTGTTCCCTTCTGCCATAGAGCATTGTTGATGTGCCACATACATCATTAAAGCAAGCAATCCTTTGTGCGCATGCCCTGCAAGTCACAAAACAGCAGCGCTGAATGCACATGCCAATGAGCACACAGGGCATCAACATACAGGTTCTGCAGTGCACTAAAGAAACGAGAAGGAAGTGGTGAGTGGTTACGTAAAGAAGGGTTTGTTAAGGGCCAAAAGCTGGCGCTGCAGCACATGACTTCGACAGTGCACTGAGGAAAAGAGAAGGAAGTGACAAGTGAGTACCTCAGAGAAGGGTTTGTGGAGGGCCAAAAGCTGGCGCTGCAGCACATGACTTCAGCAGTGCACTGATGAAAAGAGAAGCAAGTGACAAGTGGGTATCTCAGAGAAGGGTTTGTGAAGGGCCAAAACCTGGCGCTGCAGCACAAGACTTCAACAGTACACTGAGGAAAAGAGAAGAAAGTGGCGAGTGGGTACCTCAGAGAAGGGTTTGTGAAGGGCCAACAGCTGGCGCTGCAGCACTCTGCCAGGGTGTAGCTTGGTGAAGAAAGGTAGGTCAGAGGGGTGCATCAGGCTGTCCTGGGCGCCATGCCGCACCAGCAGGCCCTGCAAGGCCTGCTCTGTTGCTGCCCGCTTCTCTGCCAGCCTGCCCACCACCTGTGGCCAAGCAGTACGTCCTGATGAAGAAGTGTTTGAGATTCCTCAGATGTGCCTTAGACCATCTGTTGCCACTATAGCCTTTTCTCTGCTAGCCTGGCGCCTGCCTGTAGCCCAGCAGTATGTTCTGATGCATAAGTGGTAGATATGCCTCGCAGTAAGAGACAGCATAATGTATGTGCAGTCGCTGCCATTGCTACTCTGCTAGCGGGCACCCTGCCTGTAGCCAAGCAGTGGATTCTGCTTGTGAAGTCTTTGCCATGTGCAAGAGGAACACAGAGCACAGACTGGGCTCTGTTGCCTGGTCTTCCTGCCAGTCTGCCCATGATTTGAGGTAAAACAGGCTGCCTTGCGTGCACCAATGTTTGACATGCATGAGCACGTCAGACAACATAGGCTAAAGAGTGCACACAAGCAGTATATAGTCACAGCAACCATGTACACAAAACCCTATGCAACTACCGGGCGTCACATTCACTACTTGTGCTTAGCTCTGACATAGCAACTGCTTCTGCGGCATCAGGATAAACATTCAAAACAGCAAGATAACGCCTGTGCAGCAGCAGCAGCAGCGTCGAAAATCATTCCACATACGCATACAGATCTGGCACTCAACGGATACCCACCGAGTGGGTGTGTTGTTTGCCTGACCATCAGCAATATGGGCATACCTTTGCAACATGGCGAGGCTGATGGCGTATATGCACAGGCTGGGTGACCTTGGGAGTGTACAGGTTGCGTATCCTGTCCGTAGCTTTAGCTCTTTGCTCAAGAGCACGTTTCAGTCTCATCATCTCCCCGGCCTCCCCATGCACTAGAACCACATGAGGGGGGTTGACTTCGTCCAAGAAGTCTGAGGTCTGGGGGAAGTCAGCGTGTGCAGAGAATGAGATGGCGTCCACTGAGCAACGCAGCGCCAACTGCAGGCAGGGATGGTTGGTATGCAGATGGGGCTGAATGCTGTTGGTGGTGTCATGCAACGGTGTCATGTAAGGGTAATGTCACAGTACAGTGGCTGCTTTGCTGAAGATGATGAGCAGATGAATGTGATGCAGAGCAATGGCATTCTGCAGCCACAGCAATCTTCGGTAGAGCATGAGCAGGCACTTTGTGACACCTTACCATGCCAAATAATCTGCTGGTGATGATGGCATGAGAGACGATTATGACCAAACTGTACCTTGACCAGCGCATGTGCAGTGATCATCAGAGTGCTCTTGAAAACAGCAAATGCAGCTGACATCCATTTATGTGGCTGTCACAACATAGCAAGCATCTACCTTATGGCCAGAATGGCTCATGATCTCCTTGGGTTCATCCAGTACCTCTCGAGCCAAGGTGCCAGCGACGGCAAAGTCAGCAATGATGATTCCATTCCTAGGGTCTTCACACCAAGCCTCAAATAGCTCCCTGCAATCATGCGCCACCTCCATTCAGCACTGACTCTGGATGCTGTGTAGGCACTTGTTACAAGCACAAGTGCAAGTGAAGGATGCGCCACAGAAGCAGGATAGGGCCCACAGCGCGACATGCCAATGCTGTAAGAGCGATCCAGATCAGGAAGCAAAGCTTGAGGGTGTGGTGAGGCATGTGGTCTGAAAACAGCTTCGCAACAAGCAATGCAAACATGCTAGCTGGCAAACTGCAGTTCAGGACCTATTGCATGCGGTGTACATGCCAGACTGCAGCAGTTGAGCAAGCCAACACAGCATGATGCTTGCTCCAAAGTCCCACTGTGCACATCAGCTTGATACATGCACACAGCAAGGCACTGCTCAGAGCCTTATAGGGTTGGACGTGTTGAGCAAACACAGTGTCATGGTGGGATTGTTTCTAGATAGGCAGCTTTGCAACAGGCCAGGGAAGTGCAGCTGCAACAGCCAGAGCTGCCTCACAGCCAGAGCTGACTACACAGATTACTGCACAAAGACTTGCATGGTCACCACCTCTCACAAAGAACAGCATGCAGATGAAGGTTGTGCGGAGGTTGTGCAAGGTCAGTCAGATTTCGCAAGGGCATGTGTACCTGGATAAGCCACTTTGCAGCATGGAAGGGGTAGCCATGACCACACAGGGGCCAATGTCATCCAGGTGTTGGGAGGACTTGAGGTGGGTGACGTGCTTGAACATGAAGGGATTGGAGGCCTGTGCAGCATGAGTGTCAGCAGTCTGCCTCACAAGCCCTGTTTGCACTGCTTGCTCTGCAAATCGGATGTGCAAAACCTCATTATCAGCAGCGTTAAGAGATGTGATGGTGCTCAACACTGCCAACTGCACATGGTGACCATTGCCCACGCTGCATAGGGTCACCATGATGAACGGTTGTCTCTGCTGTTTAGGACTTAATGATCTGAAAGCAAGCATGGCAGATTGTGATTGGTTTCTGCATCAACTGGCCAACGTTGCCAGACAAGGAACAGCATGAGAGGTGCAGAGCATGCCTGGAATGCAGCCTTGATGTCATCATTCATCATCTCTATGTAGGTCTGGTAGACACTGATAGCACGCCTGGCTAAGCCGCTGGCCTGGTAGATAGGCACATTCTGCAGCTCAGGGCTGTTGTTCCAGCACTCCTCAAGAATCAGTAGGACTTCCTGCAGCAAACATGCCAGGCAGATTACAAAAATGAGTGCTCAGCATGACTGCATGTTTCACACACTAACTAGCAGCCTTGTATGGTATAGTAACACAGAGCTCTGGTCAGACTTGAGGCGTGAAGAACACTTGCTGTAGAGATGCCTCAGTGCAGGCATGATAGCTGGAATGATTTGGTTTGGGGATTTCAAGTTTGCTGACCTGAGCTCGTCCAAGAGCAACAACAGGCAGCAGGACTCTGCCACCTCGAGTGAGGATGCCTCGAACCTTCTCAACAAAGCGCTGCTCTCGCTGGTCCCTTGGCAGGTGCTTTGACACTCCATAGGTAGATTCCACAATGACTGCAATGTCGGAAGATGAGTGAGAAATGTCACAGCTAAGTCCCAGGGCAAGCTTCCCAATGGTTATAAACCTGGCATGGCTTTTGAACAAAATGCATGACGTGAAGCAGCCCATCAATCAATACCCTTGTGAGTAATTGCAGCATGTTGCATTGCAAAGATGCCAACAGAGGGTGAGTGGCAGTGCCACCTCCAGCAAAGTGACATGCTGGCAGCAGGTGTGCTGATAGTACAGCAAGGTCTGCTCACCAATGTGTGGAGGGTTGTCAGGGGTGTCTGCAGCAGACAGATGCCTGTCTGGCACCCTGCTGTAGTCCCCAGTGTACAGCAACCTCATGCCTGCTATTTCAATCTCAAACATGCAGGCACCCAGGACATGCCCAGCTCTGTAAGCTGTCACCTGCAACAACAGGCAGACTGCTTGAGGAGCACTGAATGGGTCTGTGCACAGGTGCGTATCACTCAGACCTGATAGACACCCTGCACTACATACTGACAGGACATGCAGCCCTTTTACACCACCTGTGCTGACAGTTGCTCGGACAGAGAGAGTGTGACCATTGTACCAGATGTGAACCGCTCAGCATGCAGATACAGTACACTGAGCGATCTCTGGCACATTCACATTACAGTGAAGCAGGGTGCACCAACAGCAAGGTTCCTAGTGTGACATGCAGTGCGTGCATGTGCACATACAGGCAGGCAAATCTGTGAACGCACCTGAATGCCGTCAACCTCTATAGTCTGGTGGAAGTCAATTACTTCTGTGAGATCCAGAGTCTTCTCAAGGTCTTTCTCACTATACAGTGCTCCATCAGTACGTCCTCCACTGACTTTGACAAAGTCCTTGAGCAGAGTGCCCACAATAGCTTTAGTAGGATGTGTCATAAACACGCGTCCCTGCACAAGCACACTGTATCACCCACTTTTTTGTTGGTCAAGCATTGAAACCTTTGAGATGCTAACCTTGAAGTTTGTTCTCCCCACAACATACGGTACTGCTGCACAGTGGTCCAGGTGAAAATGAGTAACCAACATAACATCCACAGTGTCCAGATCAATGGTATCTAAGAAAGGAAGGGAGGCTTCTCCGGAGAACCCGGGGTGGATACCACAGTCCATCATGATGGTTTTGCCCCTGTGTCCAGGTAACGCTCACTAGAAACGGCAAAAGACGCTTGAAGTTTAAGTCAGCTTGTCGGCAGCAAGCGGCTGCGCACATATATTTGACAATGACGCAGGACCGCCCGACTTCTTGCCCCGCTCCAAGAGGCATGACCTCAACCAAATCCTGCTCTTCTGGGTCCGGCTCTTTACGTTTATCCAGCCGAGACATGCTTTTCGATCAGACGATTGCCCAGGCGTTTGGAAAAGATGCTGTGTTTACGCAGTCATCAATTTGGTTGGTACTGCACTGAAAGCTTTCTGGATCATCCGAACACAAAGCAGTGCCTCATTGTGACATCGGGTTCGCCGTGTTGAAGATCGAAGTCAAGGGGCAAAATGGGAGGGCTTCACCCGGACAGCCTCTCTTCCTATCATTCAGCACCTTACAGTCTGGGGTGTGGAGCCAGTTGTGACTCATCAGACATCCTGGCTTGAAAGCACAGGTGTATGTGGTGTGCAACAAAACCAAGCTGGTGGGAATTCTGCTCGAAAAATAGCCTAAGGTCCCATCGTTGGTAGTTTGGGCCAAATAACGAGAAATACTGA
>JAABUP010000836.1_pt1 | contig 66365 bp, 72 predicted proteins | sample 5559201 | NCBI WGS metagenome assembly JAABUP01 (sample SAMN10711887, study PRJNA513373) | rock metagenome | isolation source: Antarctica rocks | place: Antarctica
CGCTGCGAATCCCAGAAAAGATGAAGAAGGCAACGAGATGCTTATAGACATAACTACTCGTGCCGCAACTGTGAGTTTCTTGTATCTGTGGCTTTCGAGTGTATCCACTAAGTCTATCACCAGCGCCTGAAAGAAATCATGTCCAAGGACTCTAATCCCGATCTTGCGCTCCGCGTCAGCGTTACCTCCGGTGGCTGCCATGGTTTTCAATATCTCATGTCCCTCACAAACAAAAATGCAATATCGGCCGAGGATGACACTGTTTTTGAAGCGAGCGACGGCTCTGGAGCAAAGGTGGTCATGGACGAGCCCAGTTTAAGCCTCCTGAAAGGCAGTAAAGTTGACTTTACAATGGAATTGATCGGTAGTCAGTTCAAGATAGTAGGAAATCCCGCGGCTTCGAGCAGCTGTGGCTGCGGGACAAGTTTCGATATCAAGACGTGAATCAGGCCGATTAGAAAGATTGCAGAATTTGGTATTAAAATGGATACAAAAGCACCCGACTTCTGTCAACAAATATGAAAGGGGTGACGTGACTGTACAGAAGACTATGTTTTACGCTGCCAGTACTACATTCAAACCCGACTAGGGGTAGAAACTGAACATGCAGTACGTCCTGCCCAAAGAAGTGAACGGGTTCTAGGGTTGGCACTTCAGGGGAGACAGATCGCCGTCTGCAAGTGCTGAGAGATTGAGAAGTTGGGATCGTTGAGGAAGGCTATAGGCCATGGGAGAGGAGATCACAATGCGTCAGTCAATACTTGCCAGCGTAGCAAGGACGTGACAGAAAGAATGCACGAGGTCATAATTAGTTTGACATCTCTCTCTGCATTGCTGAAAGACACACCTGATAGCGCTTTTGCATAAATTAGATACATGGCAAGGAGAGTGCTCATCAAGAATACCCATTATATGACATACTGTTCTTCCTGCGCTCACCTCTTTGTTGATGTTGGGACGCTTGTTATGTTATTGAGCATCAAAATTTAATTTAATTTGAGGTAGAAAGACACTGTTAATCGCAAGACCGTGGTGTGATTGGCTGCTTGGTACTTCTGAAGAGTAGTCTTTTATCAAAGGCCTCGTTGTGTCGTAGTATAATATCGAAATCCATGGAACGATACTTACATTTAAAATCGAAGTCAACATACTAGCGCGCCTAGCTTCACTCCGGATAGTGCTAGCTTAGGTCAGCACGCTAAAGAAATTTTGGTCGGTTGTGCCTGATTCATTTTGTTGCGACAAACTCTCCACCCGATCACAACACCTCGCCACTAACAACTTTCATACCTCTCATCATCCTCACCTTGTCATAATCGTTCGTATCCTCCAGAAAATTCCTGATATTGTCTCCTGAAGTCAAGGAGCATACGACAACATGTCGTACGGAGGAGGCTATGGTAGTCGGGGTGGTGGAGGATACTCAAATGGGTACGATGACTATTCCAGCCGTCATTGCGGCGGACAGTCAGGAGGTCGAGACTATTCTACAGCCTATTCCGGCGGGTACGACTATCCAAGGTTTAGAAGTTGCAGTCTAAGTTGTCCCCGCATGACATTTCTTCTGTTTTGCTCGGAACCGCTTCTTTGCGGTCTCTCATTGCTTCTGCTTCTGTCTCACTCAGCCTCTCTCCGAACTCAGCTGACGCATGTGAAGTTACAGCGGCAGCAACGGCTATTCTGGAGGAGGAGGAGGTGGCCACGGCTACTCAAATGGTTTCTCGAACGGCGGCAGCTACGGTGCTTCTACCAATGGCTACTCCGGCGGCGGTGACAGCTATGGCGGAGGAGGTGGCTTCGGTGGTGCTGGGGGAGACAAGATGTCCCAGCTCGGAGCTAATTTGAAAGTCCAGCAATTCGGTAAATCCTATCATCCCTCTACCACTACCTATCTAATCCAGTCGTAGATCTTTCTTCGATGCCAAAATTCGAAAAATCATTCTACAAGGAAGACCCAGGAGTATCAGCTCGCTCGGAGCGTGAAGTGGGTGATTTCCGTAGACTGAAGGAGATCGCCATCCAAGGCAGCAATGTCCCACGACCTGTTCATTCTTTCGATGAGGCCGGCTTCCCAAAATATGTCATGGACGAGGTCAAGGCTCAGGGCTTCGCTGCACCAACGGCAATTCAATCCCAAGGCTGGCCCATGGCTCTTTCTGGACGTGATGTTGTTGGTATCGCAGAGACCGGATCTGGAAAGACACTCACGTACTGCTTACCTGGTATTGTCCACATCAACGCCCAGCCACTTCTTGCTCCTGGAGACGGACCAATCGTACTTGTTCTAGCCCCAACTCGTGAATTAGCTGTTCAAATCCAACAGGAAATGACCAAGTTCGGAAAGTCGTCTCGTATCCGTAATACATGTGTCTATGGCGGCGTTCCCAAAGGTGGCCAAATTCGGGATCTTGCCAAGGGTGTCGAAGTGTGCATTGCTACTCCTGGCCGTCTCATCGACATGCTGGAATCTGGAAAGACTAATCTCCGTCGTGTCACTTACTTAGTCCTTGATGAAGCAGACCGCATGCTGGACATGGGTTTCGAACCACAAATACGGAAGATCATTGGACAAATCCGTCCTGATCGTCAAACTTGCATGTGGTCCGCAACTTGGCCAAAGGACGTCCGTCAACTGGCCTCGGACTACCTCCATGAATTCATCCAGGTCAACATTGGTTCTATGGATCTCTCAGCTAACCACCGCATCACTCAGGTTGTCGAAATTGTATCTGAGTTTGAAAAGCGCGAGAGGATGACCAAGCATCTTGAGCGCATCATGGAAGATCGAGACGCCAAGATTCTTCTTTTTACTGGTACTAAACGTGTAGCGGACGAAATAACTAGGTTCCTGCGTCAAGACGGCTGGCCAGCACTTTGTAAGTTTGTTAATCTTTACCCAAGAAACCTAAGCTAATGTCACTCCAGCGATTCACGGTGATAAGCAGCAGAATGAGCGCGATTGGGTCCTGAACGAGTTCAAGACGGGGAAGAGCCCCATCATGGTTGCCACTGACGTGGCGTCTCGTGGTATTGGTATGATTGACCGCCAGCTTGCTTGCCCCATTCCCCCTCCATTCCCTCAATTGACGTCGTGTGGCTCTGTGATGTGAAGCTCCGCTCTCTGCAGATGTGTTCTCTGCGGCCGCTATTTTCTAGTCCAGGCTCCTCATGACTACTTTTGGCTCTCTAGCCAAAGGTTCTTGGATATCCGTTGCAGTGTGGCTTGCTACATTTTCATTCCGTCTCATTATGTACCGTCAGGGTACCGAGGCGGATTGGACTTTTCTTGACTTGTTCAAGCTGCATTCCCAGGATCATCCAGGACCATGTTATGTTGCCATACTTTGGACTAGGAAACTCTGAGATGAGAATCCCATACAGAGAGCTATGCGGAGAGTCTTGCTGATGCATACTGCCTCACGACGATGATTGAACTAGTCACACGTTTTCACGTTTTTTGAATGCTAACCCCATCAAAGATGTCAAGAACATTACTCATGTCTTCAACTATGACTACCCCAACAACTCAGAGGATTACGTCCATCGCATCGGTCGTACAGGGCGTGCTGGCTCGAAAGGCACAGCCATTACCTTGTTCACCACTGATAGTATGTCCCCACTCTACATGTTGTACACTTCGGAAACTTGCTAACTGGATTTATCTAGACTCTAAGCAGGTCCGTTTCCTAGTCTATGTACTTGCTTTCCGGATTATTACTAAATTCATTCAGGCTCGCGACCTTGTGTCTGTGCTCACCGAATCAAAGCAGCAGATTGACCCCCGTCTTCATGAGATGGCTCGCTATGGAGGCGGCGGAGGAGGTGGTGGTCGTTATGGTGGAGGCCGAGGCCGCGGGGGAGGACGTGGTGGATTCACCAGCTCCAACGCTGCTCCAATGGGTGGAGGCCGCCGCTGGTGAACCTCCTGAGAACCGACACAATCTTACGCGCCCGTTTGTTACGATGCCCATGTCAACGGCATTTCTGACTACTTGCCCTGGTCGACACGACTACTCCAGGGCCCTGACTTCGATCGGAAAAGCATATCGGCGTTCAGTGAGCTCGTCATTGCGACTTGCTTCCGGCTCTAACCTTCACCTTTAGATTTCATTTCGTTCACATTACACATTCGGCAATTCTAAACCATGGAGGCGCGCGTCCAGGGATGGAATGGGGAGAGGATGCGCAGACCAGATACCTTATTGTTTGATGAAGGTTGCCAGCATACCATTGATATGCATCAACCACTGCACAGAAGCTAACAATAGATCACATTGCTATAGAGACACGCATCTTAGGGAAGTAATCAGACTGTGTCCAGAGTGTGCGATACCGTAATCCCATGTGACACCGCTGCTTCTGTCTACATCACCTAAAGTACGAGTAAGTCGAGTCAGTCGCATGAGGGAGCCGGACCCTTCTTTGTCCAACTGCATCGTCACCTACAATAGCCCCAGCCATTTGCTCTCACATCTCTTTCGCTGCATGTTAAACCATCAATGTGACACCCGGCTGTACCCACAGGCGACGCATCCCATTTGCCACCGGCTCCTACGGGATGTTCTTCAAGACTCAGCAGTTAGCTTCCTGCACAGGAGATCTTGCAGCGACATCGGTGATGGTCTCTGGCGGGACATTTCACACTCGGCTGACCAACATTAGATACGCCTTGATTTGGGGATCAAAGCAGGAAGTCGATTTTCACATGGCACGTTCCATGCACGGGCTCGACATTCGACATGTGGTGAAGGTCGGCGAGATTTGCCAGCGCAGTGTCTGGCCCAGCTGGTGGGGCGGTGGTGTACAGTATCTCCGGTCTCTTATCACTTACGTAAATTGCCACATTGAATTTGCTTTGCCTCTGCCTGTGAGCCGTGTATCTCTCGGGACTATCAAGACCATCGTCACGAAAGTGCAGATGTTTGATTCCGTTCACCAGCGACTGAGGGAATCTCCATCATTAATTAATATTGCCGGCGACGAGGTTTCGGCATAGCGGAGGATTGCAGTGTCCCGACGAGGCCCCAGAAGGCTTAGAGAAGGCTTAAGAGCCCAGCGAGCTGGTTCCGCTAGCAGGTGTAGTGGCCGTCGTGGCCACGTTCTGACGAACTATCGACACTTTGAATCTCAATTCAAAACCCACGACACTCCATCGATTTTTGGCCACGGATGCGTGCCATCAACCCAACTTGCGAGGTACAGGCGCCCGACCCTTTCCCCGTCCCATCTCCCCACCCTGATGTCTCTCCTCGGCCGATACGAAGAGCCCCGAGGCCAACCAGCCTTCGGACCCCACGGCTCTCCGGCTGGCTCCTCTATCGAGCGACGACAGAGGAGGGGTTTCACCCATTATCATTCAGACGAGTTCGCTTGCCCTCGTCGTGAGCCGGTAGGATCCCTGCCACTGCCACTGGGAGCAGTCATCGGTCACCAAACTGTCTGCCTCGCTTGGGCATTGATTGTGGACCAATCTTGCCCGCAGCTCCTTACGTTTCCGTCGTGCTCATTCCCAGTAGATACTAGATAGGCAGAGCAGGGAGCCAGGCGGATCGTGACTGGCGGGCTTCTGTGACTGCCTTTGCCCTGACCGCATGGAACACGCAAGTCTCGCACAGTTCCAGTTGCGCACCGATGGGGGAAATCATCAGGTTCACATTGGCTGGTCCCCATACAGGCCATGCAGAGCACAGACCAATCGAAGTCTATTCCTTCCCTCAAGCGCCCCCTTCCAAGCGGCACTGCATGCCGAGCGAAGAGGCCCAGCCCCCCCCGCTTCCTGAACTTGCCTCCCTTTCTCCTTTTCTCTCTCCTGCGAGACCGTTCTCCCTCCACCTCCTTTCTGCTCTCCCCCAGACCCATGGCACCAGATCATCGTGCAGTCGCCAACTCGCCCACCGCCACTTTGAAGATTCTGGAGCAATAGAGTTCGGGGTGCCAGGCCGTAAGGAGAAGGTCGTTACTGACCCCCCGTCTCATTCGCCAGCAATGGCCCAATGTACCACGCCACTGACTCGCTCATTCGCCCACGCATCAGAATCCTTCCAGGCATTCATGCGCATGGGCTTCTTAGTCAGAGCCCAGTATCAAACCCTTTTGGCGGATCACACTCTGGGAGACTGATTCCGCATCACCACTGTTGTGCCCCGACTCCCCCTGTCCTTTTTTTCTCTCTGGTGGATTTGGGCATGCTCTCAAACGGGTGTCTCGATCAAGCTGGTCGCCCCTTCGAGTTGCATCATCGACGCCTACCATCTACCTTGTACACCATCGACTGAGCCTTATTTCCGCAAACGAGAGCATCATTGGATGAATTAGATGAATGAGTGCTTTAGTGTAGATGCATGCTGCGATGTAGCATCGCTGTCGTAGCCCCTTCCTCGGAAACCAACCGAGAGGAATCGAATCCGTCCTTCAGCCATGCCAGGGATCTCCGCAAAATGGAAAAAATCAACGTTGGAAAGGAGACCTTGGCGAAATTGAGCAAAGACCCTGGACGGTGGGAAATCTGGGAAATGCAGAGGTGGCAGATCTGGCCTAAGGAGCGCCAAGGCACTAGCGAGGCGACCGTGTCCAAGACCCCACCCTCGTCGCCCAAATTCACTTTTCCCACCAGTCTCTTTAGTCTCTCCTCCGCACAAGGCTCCCACTTGTCCAACACCAACACAACCCTCATCACGCTAGCTCAATAGCCTCCCACAGTAGCGTCTGGAGCTGCAGAGTCGACTAGTCTATACCAAATCGAGCATCTCCAGATTGAGCAGCTGTGTGCTCTCAGCGGGCCCTCAGCAGTCAGCACGCCCAACGGGACTGGGTCCCCAGGTGTCGGTGAGGCAGAGCAACGATCGCGTCTCATCGGCGGGCCAGAAGCGCAGGTCCATCACGGCCTTTGCCTCAGCCATCAAGCCAAGCCGAACAGGAAACACTGCGACCTGAAACCAGTGATCAACCGTAAGAGAGTCGCAGACACAGGTCCGCTGTCGTCGGTCGGACTGATCTGACGAGGAGTTGGCAGGTGGTGTTCCAGTGACAAACGGATCGCTGGCCGGCGCGCGTCCGTGGTCCTTCACAATCAGCCCGAGGTCATCTCGAACATCGAAAACATCAGACATCATCAGGGGCATTTTCATCTCCTCCCTCAGAAAGTTGCGGGGAAGCGTGTGCTCTTTGAATCACTCAGAGCGTGAACGAAGCGACTCCCCTTCCGGTGTCGCTTCGAGGAAGGCAGCGGAGGAACCGGCACTGACGCTTGTTCCATCTGCCCCTGTTTATACAGTACTCCGTAAGGTGACAGTGACAGACACGCCTCGTACCCATCCTTCGACGGGCACTGTCAGTCTGTCTGTGCGCTTTACCCTTCCAGGATCAAGTGAGTGTTGAGCGAACTGCTCGGCAAAAGTGTGACGATCTCGTGTCGATCACCGGCCCTTCTATCTCCAAGTTGCACCTTCAATCAACACGCCAAACAAAATTCTTCCTCACCATCGGCAAAAACCACGCCAAACATATCAATTGCCCCACGAATAATACCCCTAGCTCACCGGCTGGCGTGGCGGGTGACATTTTCCCTCACCTCCAAGCCTCTTTGACATCATCTTGACACCACCCTCCCCTGGGACTCCTACATATCTTAGTCGAACCCCGATTCCACGGCTAAGCACTTCGTCATCACACCAACCGCCCTCATTTGCCCACATAAGTTTCGGGCTATCGTTCGCGAAATCTGGGGCTCTTGATAACTCCCGTCTTTGGGCCCAGCGCTACCCACAACCGCCTCACTAGTCGGAGGTGTTTAGTCCTGGAGCTACCCACAGAGTTCATACCACACCGCAGAGATCGGTGCTTGTTGTGTTGTCGACCGCGCCTTGCGCCATCTTCCTTGCAACTCAAGGGCAGCCGGTCCTCGTGCTGAGCCGAACGTTTTGGCTCGAGCCGAATCCAATCTTGCGCGGCTCTGTAATTGCGTCTCGAGACAACAAAGCTACACTGGTCGCTGGCTTGCTGCTACTTCAAGCTCGTACGGTCGTCGCGTGGTCTCTAGTGCTGTCTTTGAAGTACTTTGACATCTCCCTTCACACACCGTCCACTGCTTAGCAGGAGGCTATTGGCAAACAAGCTCAGGCACGTTCCACCATTGCGATTCTGTAAGTTGAACCCAATCCGCCCTTGACAGCAACGTGCTCGCCATGCAGGAGGGTTGGGCTAATGGAGACATGGCGACAGTCGCGTTTGATGGACAGAGGTGCCTCCGATCAATACTTGCAGCCAGGTTCGAATACACGTCTATCTTGAACATTGGCCACCCGAGTACTCGATCCTAAGACACTGCCCCCAGATCCAGCATCAACGGCGCCGTACAAAACTCAGCAACCAGAGCTGCGGCCTTCGAGTTACGCCCCGAGCCAGACTCAGACCTCTGAATACGTTCCCACGGCGCGTCAACAACAAGACTTTGTCGCGCGCCAACACTACGCTCAACAGCAGCATAGTCACGGTCATACAGCAAGTATGGCTCAAGCAACAAGTCCGTCAATGTCCTTGCAAGATGGACCCCAGAATGACCATCATCATCCCCAACATATCAAGTCTAACGCCGATGTACCTGTAGATCCAAACATAGCGGCCTCGAGTCCTACCTACCCTCCATACTCGCCGTACGCACCGCACGACATGTCTCAGTATCACGGCCACGCGCCTCCCCCAGGATACCCCCAGCATTGGCCTCAACAGTACGCTGGTCACCCACACGGGATGCCGGGACCGTACAGCTCGCCTGGCACCGGCGCATCTGCCCAGGGAACCCCATCAAGCGCTGGACCGCGTTCCGGTCAGGTAAGCAACGCACATTCTATCCATGCCATTTATCATACTTAGTTTTTCTGAACAGCCACCTCACCCGCTTTCGCAGGTATATTCCTTTGTTCCCATCCCAGGCGCTCAACAACACAAGCGTCCGCGTCGTCGCTACGAAGAGATAGAGCGCATGTATAAATGTGGCTGGCAGGGTTGCGAAAAGGCGTACGGTACACTCAACCACTTGAACGCGCACGTTACTATGCAGTCCCACGGGCAAAAGCGCACGCCTGAAGGTATGTCCATATTCACTGTTTATTTTGTCGCAAACACACGTTTTGGGTTAGGTTGCGTAAAATCCCAGTGTTATGGTTCTGCAGCTGCTAGTGTTACACACCTGAGCCTTATCGTTGGCGGCGGCACTACGTTGCATGTAGCCTTACGCTCCCCACACTCAAGATCCTCATGATCCGTAACAACACTAGTCTAGCGCGAACTGACATGTATTCACAGAATTCAAGGAAATCCGCAAAGAGTGGAAGCAGCGTAAGAAGGAAGAAGAGAACTCGCGCAAGGTTGACGAGGAGCGACAACGTGCTGCGAATGGAGGTGGCGAGCCACCGGCTGACCCCAACCAACCCCAAGGTCAGAATTATCAGCCTGGACCTGGCCGTCCTCAGCTGCCTCCCATTGGATATGCACCAGCTGGCGGTCAAGTCCCAGCTCAATACCCTAGCGGCGTCGACCAGATGTACCAGGCCCAGGGTAACGGCCAAGTGTACCCAGGGTACCCTCATTCGCCCTATGGCCAGGGTCAACAAATGTAAGATGGGAATCCTCAGCTGTGGTCACAAATCATCTGCTGACAATTCTTCATTAGCAATTAATGCTGCTCACGGCAATGCTCCGAAAGACTAGCTTGCTGTGCTGAGATTTGTCCTTTTCCTCGATATTCTGCGTACGATATCCGAACATGTTTGGTCAAAAGCATATAGGTGGGAGTGGAGGAAACAGGATTAACAGGTGGCGGCTGTCTGCGATCATAGCCTGCGGAGTCATTATATGCATTGGCGGCAGCGGTGGTGTTTGTCATGAGACGAGTTGACCAGCACGAGTGACGATTTTCTTTTTCTCCTTGCGAATCTCGCTATCTCGTTGCTGGCAGTACAAGTATGGATCCATCGGCAACGTACGTCCAGCCTGGGAGACCTGTGGAATCCCGGGACGTGCCAAGCGCATTGGTCATCAGTTCTTCTTTTTGGGCATAGAAGAGACTTGGAGGCTATCGTCATCATCCATGTGTTTCCTTAGCATTTCATTGACGGAGAAAGATGGGATCCAGACCCTACGGAGAATATCTGACAAAGGAGGCAGACTTGGTCGGGGCATATCACCTTCAAGTCCAATTTCTGTACGTAGCTCGGCCTCCTGGGCCACAACCAGACTGAATAGTTAATGTTCATATCATCACTCATCACTCACTTTCATCGGTTCAAGTTGATCTCAATGTGTTGTAAGATGTGGTGGAAAAGAAAGAAGTGGAAGGATGGAAAACCAAGAGGACACTTTATACTACTTTGGCAGAGCAAGGCAGTTAGCATTTGATGGCATGCAGCTAGATGATTGCCTCCTGTGCCCTACGAAAGTCAAGTGTGCAGCAAGCGCGCGATGGTGGAGTCTTGTGGCCAGCTAGCACTGCACCTCGCGCTGCTATTTTAGCATGGCTCGTATCTAACCCAGGGACCCGGTTGCAGGCAGATGGTGCTGGCTTGGAGGCCAGCGTCGGGCAGACATAGCTGCTTGTAGCTGCCGCAGGGCCGCCGCGATGGAGTCGCTCCCATGTCGCTGGGCGATGGCGTCCAGCGACCAGGACTAGAGGGAGGCCTACCTTAGGGGCCGGCGTGGTGACGCTTGAGCAACATACCTTACCTTACCGACAGTGTGGTTTTCTGCACGTACCTGACTCTACTCTGTACTACTCTACTTTAGTCTGAGGCTGCTTGGAGATCCATACTAGACCCGACCCATACAACTACGGAACCGTCGACACCCGCAGCCGAGCAGTCTAGCTGCCTTTCACTTACCTCTCTCCACCACGGCACCAAGGACTTTTCAATTCGATGTTCGAGTGCAAGGCCTGTGTACGCAGATGTATACGCACGGTCTTTGCCGACGTCTTGAAAACCTACCGATCTCCTCCGCAAATCCTCTCATCTCGACCTCTGGCTCGATATCCACCACAACTCCGACAAGGCTACGCTACAGAAGCCATCCCACTCAATCATGCGCCAACTCCAAGCCCCACTCTTGATGTCGGGATCGACGATCCCTATCTCCCACGGCCGAACCGACCTGCAAAGCAAGTAGAGCCTTTCAGCAAGACCAGTCTGGAGCAAGAGCTGCGGTGGCTCAGGGACCCTTTGAAACTCGGAGATAACACTTTGAGATTACTACGGCAAGACAATGTGGACAAGGCACTGGCCATTGTACGTCTGGCTAGTAAAGATGTGGAGTGTACAGTCAGTTGGAATTACATGATAGACTACTATATGAGCAAGGCAAAGGTGACGGATGCCGTCAAGCTTTACAACGAGGTCGGCCATACTCTGTTGAGACAATCAATGTGCCCAGCAGCTGACGCTGGTCATAGATGAAAAAGCGTGCCCAGCTGCCTGATGCACATACATTCACAACTCTCTTCCGTGGCTTTTCATGGCATCCCCAATTCCCTCTGTCTGTCTCTCGCGCCCTTTCCATATACCATGCCATGTACGCGGACAACTCTCCCGTCAAACCTTCCATCATTCATACCAATGCTGTTCTCAAAGTATGTGCCATGGCCGGTGATATGGACGCTTTGCTAGGTGTTGCAGCCAGACTGCCTCCTCGCGGCAGTGGTGCTCCCAACAATCTTACTTTCACTACGATTCTCAACGCGATTCGCAGTGCCGCTTGGACGTCTATCAAGGGAGAAAAAGTTGACTCGGCGAGACTAGAAAGACAGCGTCGAGCTGTCATGCAGGGCAGAAAGCTATGGGAGGAAATAAGAGACCGCTGGGCAAAGGGGGATCTCTACATTGACGAAGAGCTGGTCTGTGCCATGGGAAGATTGATGCTATTGGGAAATGACGAACAAGACTGTGATGACATCCTTTCGCTAATCGAGCAGACAATGGCTGTACCGAGGCAGGTACCTCGACAGGGGCAGCCAGGTCGCAGAGGTGCTGTACGCAACCTTCAAGCAATTGATGTCGCCAAAGATTCCGACTTGCCTTCGCTTGATGAAATGGTGCCCGTTGCTTCAGAAAACTCGATCAGCTCGGAAGACCCCTCTGACCCTGAAAGCGACCCTTTCGCTCTTCTACCTAGCGGTCCTCCGAAAAGCCAAGCGGCGGTGAGACCTGGTCGCAATACATTATCGCTCGTCATCGACGCTTGCATCCGCGTCCGTATCATGCGTGCTGCTCAAAATTACTGGGGCCTCTTCACGGATCCCTCCGGCCCTTATAAAATCGTTCCAGACACGGAGAATTATCATATGTATCTCCGCTTAATGCGCGTCCAGCGTGCCTCGAAAATGGCTGTAGAGCTCATTGATGATATGCGTCAGGGGACTCTTGGTTCGAAGACGGAGTTGCAAACAAAAACCTTCCGCATTGCTTTGTCGTGCTGTGTGAGAGATAAGAGAAACAGGAATTCAATCCTTTACGCGGCGAAACTGGTTCGCTTGATGGATGAAACGCTAGAACACCCTGATGCTCGTGCATTGAGTATGTATCTCGACCTCGGTCTCTCGCAGCAGCCTCGGGACTGGCGTACCCTGTTAGACATCCTTCGTAGGACACAGTTCAGTATTCGAAATCTACGCAGTCTACTCGCCTACGATGTTGCAAAGGGAAAGGAGCAGGAAGAAGACATCATGGATTTGGTCAAGATGTCGATAGGGTTGATTGACGTCATATTGGACATTGGGAATGAAGAGATGTCTGGTGATGAGAGGAAGAATTGTAAAGAGCAAAGCCATGCAATGCACGCTTGGCTTACGAGGACAGCAAATCAAGATAAGGGCATCATGGCGCATGCTGAGAGCCGACGGGGCAGGCTAGCGAACCGGGAGCGGAGGCCAGCAAGGGTCAGGGATGATGAGGTCGAGAGGACACACGAGGATAGTGATGCGATTGATGCCCGGTCTAGGGCTAGTCTCCGGCAGACGGACGGTGAAAGGGAGACCAGTCGGTGGCAGAAGAACAGAAGAAGAACCGCGGACAAGGATGTGGCGACTGCCTGGCAGAGGTTCACGACAGACTAGCAGGCTAGCGATTCTCAGGTGTAGGGAAAGTGATGCGAACGTTACGATTCCCAGGGTTCATTCCCAAAAATAATGTATATACTGTACATATACCAATTTAAGTCCCCCTGCGACGTTTTACACGCAACATGGGCATCAAGTCAGGTCAATATAACAAGACCGGCCGACAATGTGAACAATCTCAAAACGGAAACAGCATAACAATGTCACCCCCGGCAACCAGGGCTATTAAGCGAGATCCTTCCTCACCCCACCACCCAAGGGGAAACAATCATCTCCACTACAACTACAACTGCATCTCCACCTCCGCATCTGCACACCTCCGACCCCACCAATGTCTCCCCCAACTCTCCTCACCCTCCCCGCCGAGCTCCGCCAAAAGATCTACCACCACACCCTCAACCCCCCCGTCTACATCCCCCTCTCCCCGCGCCCCGGCGACGTCGTCCCCGACACCGCCTTCCTCCTCACCTGCCGCAAAATCTACCACGAAGCCCGCGCCCTCCCCCTGCACCTCCACTCCACCGGCCGTCCCTACGACCCCACAAAACCCTACCTCGCCAGTTTTCTAAAACCATTCCAGGCCGCTGCCTTGAGGAGGCTGAGCATCTACTATCTCTACCCCGCCGACCTGAAACAATTCGTTGGATTAGGTGCGGAGAATGGGTATTTGTTCGGGGAGCAGACGATGAATTTGGATATGTTGACTATCCATGGGGATTATTGGCTGACGAAGGAGATGGCGAGGAGGTGGAGACAGACGGTTACGGAGGAGGATGTTTGCTTCGATTTGCCGAGGTCGTGTCGGTGGGTGGTGGCGCTTTGTGGGTTGAGGGGGTGGAGGCAGTTGGATGTTGTTTTTGCGGAGAAGGATCTTGTGAATGAGTATTGGCAGCGGGAGAGCTTTATGGGGGGGCTTTTTGGGGGGTTTAGAGATGTTGTTGGGGAGGGGGAGGGGCCCGGGTTTACGATTTGGCATAAGGATGATAAGGATGAGTGGGGGGAGAGGATTACGGTGCTGAGGACGGAGGGGTTGTTTTTGCATGGTTTTCCGCAGTGGGGGAAGGGGGATGTGGGGGTTTTGAAGGCGGGGAGGGAGTGTGTGGGTAGCCCTCGTGCAGTGAGAGCGGAGCTGGAGGGGAAAGAGGAAGATGAGGATGAGGGTGAAGGTGAGGGTAAAGGCGAGGGTGGGGTGGGGTTTCATGTTGGGGAGAGGCTTGGGGAGCCTGGGTGCGGGAGATTGGGGGTTTGTGCGAATTGTAAGCCTGGATGATGATGAGATGGCTTGCCATGGCTTTACACTTGCGGGATTTGCTGCTGATGTTGAGCGGGTGATTCAAACGAATGATGGCAGGGCATGGATATGGTATCTGGGTAGATTGGCTAAGGTGTGTTTGCAAATACTTACCATCATTCTCAATGATTGCTCACCTAGCTGACTCGGAGAAGGCGGCTTGTTCTCACTCATGAATCGCAATAAATAAGATCTCCTTTTATTAAGAAACATTTGGCCGGAAATCTCAATTGGTGAAATCTGTTCTAAGATTTCATAGTTGGAGGTTTTGCTATATCTTAGACATCGGGAGAGCTGAGAAGATGCGGCACGAAGTATTTTACACTTGAATGGGCTGAGTGAGCAAATGGTAGACGAGTAGGTGGTTTCAAATCCGTCAAGCGTCTGACTTTCATTTAATGGTCCCCCTGGGAGTTTCAAACGATCCTACTCAATGGTTCTCATGACTGCGGGTCTATTCCAATTTTCATAGTCGTGCTGAATATCAAGCGTCTTGTTAAAGTTGGGGGGGTTGGCTTCATGAAAGCAGTTATTGAAATACGGTACAACGGTGAAAGGGATGAGAGTATCCAGATTTCCAGCAGAAAATTCGAGGTTCAACATTTTGTGCAGAGGGGGGGGGCAAATTTCTCGTCCTGATTCCGTTCTGATAGATATGGGTTTAGTATTGTCATCATAGCTCTTTTACGTTTGATCAGTACGTCTCCTTCGTCAAGACTTCGCTCATACGACTGAGATCTTTTTCACGACCCTCAGAACGGTGACTAGCGAGAGCTGCTGAGGCTTGACATTCACCATGTTGAAGTTACTAAATAGACACGGAGCTGATCCTGCCGCAGTGATGTATTCATATCTCTTTTGGTACCTAATCGACCATTCTCTGTTTTTGACTCAAGGGCGCGTATGCAGAGACGAGTGAGGAGGTCTGCCATATCAGAGTCAGCTGGCCCGACAAAGAGGGGTATGATGTTTGAGCCATACGGCCGGTAATCCACTTGGCGGAGTTACCATAGCTTTGTACGACGTCCAGCGGCTACCTCAGGGGAACTGTGAGTCACCCGACTCAGTGCTGAAAGCGTCTACAAAGAATCGCAAAGTCGTCTTTATAATTCTGCTCAGAACCAGACGAGACAAGAGCAGAGACTGCAGAACGCCACGATAGACACTTCAGCTGAGACCCTCTACAGCCTGCTTTGGCACAAGATTGGGTTATCTGGAATTGATCTGTTGCTTCATCAAGGATGGCAGACAACGACAGCATCAAAAAAAGACTTCACCCTACCTCCACCATCCATGTCTGCTCACATAGAAGCATCGCCCAATGCACAACCGGATAGCTTGCATCCCGGAGCCCCACTCACAATCTTGGACCTCCGTCAGGCAGTTGGGCGTCTAGTGGAACTATATCCTCAAGGAGTATGCAAGCTCGACCATGTGTTCCCAAAATCAGTGACATTCGACGAGCGCATCATACCGCCCCTCCAACGATGGAGTATGTCCAAGACTTCCGCCCTTCTCTACCTCGAGTCCGAGGGCCTCTGTGGTCAACCACGCATGCCGCAACTTGCAGTGGCAGCCTCTGTGCTCCTGGATCGCGCTCATCAGGCCAAAATCCCTACATTATCTTTTTTCTGCGGTGTCGTGCCATCTCCTCGATCCTTGCAGTCCTGCAGCATCCCCTTCAGAACACCTCTCGCTCTGCTATACTCATTAATTCACCAACTCAGTCGTCAAATCCCGCAAGCCACGGAAATAGGACACATCCTCACCTCCACCGAGCTCGCCACCTTGGACGCATCCCCATCGAGCTGGCCCAAGGCCCTGCGTCTCTTCTCCCAACTCCTCACATTCGCGCCTCCCATGCTCCTCTGTGTCGTAGACAGCTATCATGCTTTGGACCCACGAGCGGAAGTGTCGCCTTGGACACATGAGCTCCTGAATGTTCTTAAGCAAAATATGAGGGTCGAGGGGAAGGTTTTCAAGATTCTCTTCACAAATTCAAGTCGAGGGCATTCGCTTCTGAAAGAGATTCCAATACAGAATGTGGTGATTATTAATGGCGTGAAGAAAGACAGCTGGTAGTGGGGTGCCGGCGGGAAGAGCATTTGTGAAATTTGACTTGGCTATGTAACGGCGTTGGACTGGATCGTATTGTCGGATTAGATTGATCGCTAGCAGCTTACATTCTCTGGTTTCCTCCTCGCTACTTGGAATTTCTCAATGCCTAACTCCTAATCCGAGTTTCCTGAATGCTAATACATCTCCGAGTCCTCCTACCGTTATCGACGCTGCCAATACTGGAAGCGGTCCTTAAAGTATATGTTTTTCGTTAAATCTAACCCATAAATCTCTAGACTCGTCACTGAAAATCCTAAAAATCTTAAGCAATTCTTGCGTCACTCTACCTTAAGACCTCGCTCAACTGCGGGCAGAATCCCCTAGAAAGCGCTTCTCTCCGGTAAAATTCCCTTCTTCGATATATCCGCACTTTCTTTTTCCCTGGCAGAGAATAGCCTTCAGGGCGCTGAGAAAGCTGGCAACTGTCTTCGAAGGTGGATCGATCGGATTTGGAGCTTGTAGGACGATCGAATGACCTTAAAAGTACTTAGTCGCCGGCGATAGAGTATCTACAGCTCCACCCTAGATTTTTCAAGCTGCAATGATGATTGCAATATATCGTTGGCGGGTACGCAGTTGGCACTGTTGAATCGGGTATTCAGAACCGTGATAAGAAGTGGTCATGTTAGGAAGTCGCGGATGTATACCTCAATTCCGAGCTTCAGTCAGACCTGATTGATCACTCAAATTCTGGAAAATCTGGAAACTAGTTTTAGTAGTATTAACGTCTCAACGTACTCATATGCATCTCGACATCACAACATCCCCCTAGCCACCTGCTCCTCCCTCTCTTCCCACACAGTTTTCCCACTACACCCACAAACCACCTTCTCATTCTCCCACACCCCCGCACTCCTAGCCACAACCCCCATCACCACACTATCCCCATCCACCTCTTTCTCTTCTTCACCACCAGTCTTCTGCACCATGATTCCCCTCCCCACCATCTCCCAAACCCGCCAACCCACCTCCCCCACCAGCGCTGCCCTTCCATCCTTATCCACCTCCAATATTCCTAACTCCCCTTTCCTGTCTCCCTCCAATCCACTAAATACACCTCCCATGCTCTCCACACCCTTAGAAATGTCTCCCGTCTGCCGTATACTAGCCACGTACATCCCCCTCGGCATCCCCGTCACCGTGACATCTAGCAACGTAATCCTCTCAGACAATTGTATCAATCTCGCCAGTCCCCGCACCGGTGACGGTTCGGGCACTGATGGTGTGGTCAAGGCAGGAGGAGTCTCGAGAATGCAGACTGCGGCGCTGTTGGCGGTGCCGGAACCGCGCAGGATGGCGGTACGGCCGATCGATTGGATTGTGGAGATGATGGTTGAGGGCGGGGTGGTGGAGGTGGTGGTTAGGAGTTGAGTGGGAAGGGAGAAGCTGGTTGATTGTATGCCTTTGATTACATCGAATGGGTTTTGGTATGGATAGTTTCATAGAAACATACCTTCAAGCTTTGAGAGCGCACCGGAGATAACTTGTATACATGAATCGCAGTGCATGGGCACGGAGAATGTGGCTTCGTATGAAGGTAGCATCTTTTTGGTATTGCGGTCTACGAGGGTGTAGAAGAATGCTCCGGTGGTAATGAGTGCTGCACTTGTGTATAGGGATCTTTTCAGGAGCAAGTTGCTCATGCTATGGGGCTATGGAGGAAGGAGGTAGAGGGGGAGAAGGTACGAACGGAGCGATTGGAGAATTGGGAGCTGCATGGTGGAGGTGATGCGGAAAGGCGGATTTGAAATCGGGGATTTCCCAATTGGGCCGAAGATGGTTTTCGAGCTCACGACAACCAAGTTTAGCATTTACGACTCATCTGCCTACCACTCCAATTCCAAAGCATAGACTCGGTCGCTTGGGCTGAAAATCGCGATACATCCTGCTCTAAGAGGTCACCGGTGCTCAAAGCAATTTCCTGTACCAATGCAGCGGTGACATCCACCCCATCATGTCCCAGACAATAGGCAGAGTTCGACCTCCCAAACCTCTGCATCTACCAATCACTAATCAAATGCGTCAATCAGACCCGTTTAGCCTACTCCAGAGCCTGGCACCACGTCTCCCTCTCCAGTTCCGGCACCGCACCCCTCGGCCGCCTCGCCTCCCAGATCGCCATCATTCTTATGGGGAAGCACAAACCAATCTGGGACCCCTCCACCGACTGCGGAGACTACGTCGTCGCCACCGGCTGCACCGATGTGTATGCTACGGGCAAGAAAATGCAGCAGAAGCTGTACTATAAGCAGACTACGAGGCCTGGCGCGCTGAAGAGTCTGAATATGGAGGGGATGGTGAGGAAATGGGGAGGGGGGGAGGTGCTGAAGAGGGCAGTCAGTGGGATGTTGCCGAAGAATAGATTGAGGAAACCGAGGTTGGAGAGGTTGAAGGGTGAGCTGATCCAGCGTGCCTGTACATGACGGTGACTTGCTAAACGGGATCGTCATAGTTTTCGAAGGAGAAGCACATCCATATAAAGCAAATTTCATCAGGTTCGATGGGCAGATACGGAAAAGAGAGCCAGAAGTACGGACAGAGACTTTAAAGCAGAAGTCAATATAGCATAAGCTGCTGGGCACATGATTTAAAAGGCAATTTCGCGCGTTTCTGGTCATATTATCTTGTGCTAATGTATTCCCCCTGATCGAATTTGCACCTTTAACATTACAGAGTCTTCAGTAATGCCGAATTCAAAGGCCCTCTCGCCAAAATCAATGATTCATGCAATTCCTAAAGTCATACACATTGTATGAAAGCCATGAATCGTAGGATCTCACCAGAACCAAATACCGCATCCATTACAGCCATCACATCCATTTTCAATCTTGTGATGCACCGGACTCCCATTCTCAGCACCCATTGAATCTTCAACTCATCATCGAGTTACGGTGCATTCGATCAGGCCATTAGGATCTGTTTGTGGTGCATAGACTTCAGCGTCTTTACCAGTGTTCTTAAGGCCCTTGTGCCAGCTCATGTCTCGTCTGGTGTCAGCAAAATTGTCTAGATCATGTTTCAGGAGGACTGACCTATTTCGAAATAATGTTTATTGGGAAGCGAATAATCTACCGACCCGACTTTAGGCACAGTAGCCAAAATTTGCTCGCACATCTTGTATAAGGTATTCTGGACGCTGGGGCTGCTCTCTGTTGCGAAAGTCTCCAGGGTGATCTTTCGAGCACCTGCCCACGCCTCATCGAACTCTGGTACTGCTGTCTTTACGGCTGCAAGACTGTCGAACGTGTTCCATGTCCATCCACAATCAACCTCAGTGCTTAAAATCCGGTCGTACACATCTGGGAGCGTTGTGTACTCGTCTCGATAGAAGTCATGGAAGGCTGATCCAGTGCTCTTCAGCACCAGAAGCCCTGCAATGGCAGAGCGGACTTTGATAGCTCCTCCTCTGTGGGCGGTCGCCTCAACGTTCCTAGTTTCAGAGCCATCACGCATGAAGGAGTGAGGATGAGGCTTCCCATCGACATCCATTCGAGTCCACCGGTGTGTCTTGACTTTCACTAGGGCAGTGTGGATATGTTTATAGTCCGCAATGAAATGATCGGCCACGATTGATGCAAACAGCTCGGGTGGTGTAACAGGATGTTGTTTTGCCATAATATAGATTGTGTTCTTCATAGTGTCGGTAGCCACAACGACACTGTTATCAGCTTTGGTGTAGCTGCAATAGATTAGCTGTGATATTTGAATCTAGTCATGGGTGCCTACGAGGTTTCAATATCGCCTTGCAAAAGCACACACACCGTCATCTCTACGACCGTTTGAACCCCTGTTTTCTCGTCCTTGTGTACTTTGTACACACGCACATTGTCTTTGCCATACCGAGCAGCAGATACCTGAGGCATGATGTTGTGGAATCGATGGTTTCGTGAAGAATCCAAGACACAGAATGATTCGGGTTGTTGCAGACCTGGTCACGTAGGCTTTGGATTGAACTGTACTAGCTGTCCGGCCGTATGCAGGATACTGTTACCTTCCCGATACTTATATGCAGTGGTGAAGCTACGTCAAGCATAATGGAGCTCGCCCATCCGCGGAGCACTTCAGAACAGTTACAGTTAGACGGCGACCTCCGATGCCACATAGCCATACAATGCACTGCAGCATATCGTAGATGGAGCTTTATCTTTTGCATCGCGTAGATTCCTAGCATGGCAATTGCTTAGATTCCGATGTTTCCTTCCACATCTTTCCAATCAGGCGACTCCCATGTGCAGAGTGAGTGTAGGCAAATGCGAATTCTGGGTGAAGATGTCCGATATCGTAACTATAACCGGACTAGCATTGATCGTCCCGGAGTTAAGGTAGGTGATCGTCACCCGCGATCCGTAGTGTGGACCCTCACTTAAGCTTATGTACCTGTACCTGTACCTCGAACAGACCAAAGCTTGATATTCAAGGAGCTGCTCCATGACATTGGTGATCGCCTATACTGCATTGTTAGCCACGGACTCCAATTTTGGACCCAAAGGTTGTACCATCTGGTCTTTTGGAAACAATCATTATCCTTGCTAATGGTGAGCTAGCACTCGGCTGGACCTCACTTGTGTGGCCAGTGAACAAGAAATCACTTGTGTGTCCACATATACAATTAGACCGCGTTGGTAGGACGCCAGTGACTCAACGGTGCTCCAATGGACATGCCTGGTGGACGAAGCAATCCTGTACGCTGGAAGCTCGTCATACACGCGTCACGCTGAATGAGATGTGATGAGCCAATATACCGGACCAGCGGCCTCTGTGACGCCAACGCAAGCCAATATCTTCAGACATGGCCGCTCGCTGTCCCATCAAAGCGTTGGAGAAACCAAGGGGTCCAGAGATGGGGGTTACATCCCATTGAAGGAAGGACAGGATGGTCGATCGCTTGCCAATGCCTTGCAGTTTGGCCCTCGAGGTGCTTCACTCGTGCCATCAGCGCAACCTCCTGGCAGTTTTAGCTCCGACTTGAAGACTGTGGTATTGCCTAGAGCGGGCACACCAAGGGCTGACCTCGGCACCTTCACCAGTGGGGATTATTTTGCTAAGGAAGGAACAGCATCTTCCGAACAGAGACAGAAAGAGCTTCGAGACAAGATCAACAAGGAAACGAAGATCAAGGTTGGGTCAGAGAATCTTTTGGAAGCTTTGATCTCCAAGAACGCAAAACAGACCAGGGACCAAAGGCAGAAAGTGGAGTCGGAACTTACCTCTTCTAATCGCAAGCTGCTAGAGCTCAATTCCCAGCTTGAGGACGAGATCGAAATGTCGAAACGCCCGGTGACCCCGAATAGAGATCGCCTCTCGGGCCTCTTTCAAGGCAGTCCGATGAAGTCACCCACTAGAGATAGCCGAGTCTCACAGGACCAATTCTCGTTGATAGAGCAGGAGTCAGAGTCCCCAACTTACATCCTTGCTGAAATCCTGCAAGCATTGGAAGTAGAGGGTATGCAACCTGACTACTATGTAGAGCGAGCAAACAATTTGGTCAATTTGTTCAAGAGATATCCGACATTGAAATACGATCTCGCCTGGCCAATCTTCGGCCTCCGCGTGCAGACTATGCTCCTTAGTGAAAGCCGAGAAGTCGTGGCGGCTGGATACCGAGTCACTCGACACGCGATTGCAGATACACGTTCACTACAAACCATCCGTGGTCTCAACACGGACAGTCTCGTTATTTTGTCATTGATCAAGGAGAACAAGGTCAGTATTGAACGCGAACAAGCACTAAAGTTTGTCCGAGCTTTTTTAGACGTGAAGGGAGGCGTGCAAGAGCTCTCCATTGCAGTTCTGAGGACCATTGTCTCTGTTGCAGAGCACCACGAAGATCGCCTGAGAAACATGAGCCTTCTAACACTCTCAGAGATTCTTATAAGAGATCCTACTGCCGTGGTGACAGCTGGCGGAATAGCGCCTCTTGCTACCGCACTTGTGGATGGATCATATCATGGACCAGAAAGCTTAGCAATGAACTTCCTTTATTTAAGGGACAAGCCAAGGCAGCGAGCTGTTTTGCAGTCAGATTACGAACTGGATTCAATCTTTACGCCATTCACCGATCCTTCAGTTGCACATGGACATGAAGAGAAACTCAAGCTCAGCGCAAGACTACTCGCTGCCGTGCTGAAGACTTGGCCTGGTCTTTTCAGCGCCACCCGCCTAGACTTCCAGGGCATCAAGTCTCTGTTGCAATCATTGCAGTATCCTGTGCCCTTAGCAAAGGATCTGATATTGGATCTTCTATTCGATGTGCTCCACATACAGCCCCCTTCCTGGACCTCGTCTTTCCTGGCTGGGCGAAGACTGACCACCTATGGCCGGGTCGCAAATCTCAAAGCTGAGACCGGTGATGCTGGCCCTAGAGCAGAGGTAGAAGAGGGCACTACTTTCAGCCTCATGGACCATTTTACAACTCTACTTCTAGCATGTTTCATGCAGTGTGGCCTAGTACAGGTAACTACGTCCTGTGAAGTGATATCACAATAAAGCTGATGTCTATCTAGGCCCTTTCCGAGCTTGTTGAGGATTCCGGTGATTCCAAGCTCACGAGAAAAGGCACATTACTTCTGAGTGAGGTATTGAAACTTGCAGATCATTGCCTGCCTTATTCTGCCAGTGCGAGTTCTCAGGTCTTACCCGCGTTGCTCTCAGAGTCCATCGAAGGGGACACGGATGAGGGTTCAGTCGCTACTGGAACAATCTACCAAATCTACAGCGTCAATCGAACAATGCAGCGCTCTGGTCTGACTGCCAAGACTCCACAATCATATACATCAGGCAATGGGAATACTGAAATCAGCAGTGCTTCTCGTTCAAGTGAGCCTGCCAAGAGCAAGTTGAGTGTAGACATTGACGAGCTTGAATTCCGCGCTCTTCTCCTCGAGACCCAAGTACTCACAACAGCGAACTATTTGAAGTGGAAATGGGATCTGATACAAGATCTTATAAATGGTCCGTTGCTCAATCCCAAGAGGCTCGAGGAATCGATCAAAGCGAGCAAATTTATGAAACGACTCATCGGATTCTACCGGCCGTTCAAATACAGATTCTCAGAGGCACGCAACACCAAGCCCAATCAGCGCTATGTGCGTGTAGGGTGTGCTTTGGTCAAGACGCTTATACAAAACCCAGAAGGAAACGCATATCTAATGGAGAGCAAGCTCTTGAGACAATTGGCAGAGTGTCTTGCGCAGCTTGACAGACAGAGTGGATTGACGTCAACATCACCGCTCTTTTCTCCCTACAAAGTCTCAGAAACGCTTACCGGAGGATATTTCGCTATTCTCGGTGCAATGAGCAGCGATCCTAAAGGTCTTCAGATGATCGAGCGTTGGCGCATGATTAACATGTTCTATCATATTATGGAATTAGACGGGCGTGACGACCTTATACGAACACTTCTAGGCAACATGGACTTCTCATTAGACAGCCATCTTCGAGTCATGTTGTCGAAGGCGCTCACCGCCTGCCCCAAAAACATACGCATCTTCGCCACAAGGTTCCTGCGAAAGTACGCAACATCTCATCAACAGGAAGCAAATGGTCAACCAAATTCTTCCAATGGGCCGGAATGGTCCATCCGTCTCCTGGTCACACAGCTCTACGATCCTGAGGTGCAGGTAAGTGAGATAGCGGTGCAAATCCTCGAGGAAGTCTGCAACCGGAAAGCACAGCTTGAGTACGTTGTGAGGTGCCGTCCGGCGTTGGATCACCTTGGTGCTATTGGCGCCCCATTGCTCCTACGATTCCTATCGACATCCTTAGGGTATCAATATCTTGACGGCCTAGACTATATCACTCAAGAAATGGACGACTGGTTCCTCGGCCGAAATGACAGCTATGTCACCCTAGTAGAGGCCTCCTTGTCTCGGGCACTCATGATGGTACCGGAACGACCAACATCAAGCCACGACGAACAAATGAAGACGCAGGATTACGGCACGGTACCACCGCACTTTTATAGAGAGCTGACAAGAACCTCTGAAGGATGTCAGCTACTGAGAGATTCAGGTCATTTCGATGTTTTCGTAGCGAACATTCAAGACTCTTGGCGTGAAGATGAAGATCCAGAGGCCATTACGAAGCTTAAGGGGTCACTATGGGCTGTTGGTAATGTAGGCTCGATGGAGCTTGGAGCTCCGTTCTTGCAGGAGTCAGACGTGGTCAATTGGATCATCAAGATTGCTACTTCTTCTGAGGTCATGACCATCCGGGGAACCGCTTTCTTTGTGCTAGGCTTAATCTCCCGGAGTTTGCACGGCATGGAAATTCTAACTGAATATGGCTGGACTGCTGCAACAGACCACTTGGGACGGTCGCTCGGTTATTGCTTGCCTCCCAGGTTGGAAGATCTCCTCGAGATGGGCTCCTATAGACAAGGCAGACCTCCTCAACGAATGCCCCCACCTGTTAGGGCAGAAGAATCTCAACAGGATGCTGAAGCTGCCCGAGCCATGGATCCCATCCATGCTCGGGTCCTTGCTCTGACGGCAGACCTTGGAAATACTGTGATCACTGGAAGAGCGGCCAACGATCTCTTCGCGTAAGCCGAACCTCTTGCACATTATCACAGATACTGACTTAGCCTAATAGCATCAAATCCAAGTCGCCCGAATCATTTACCTCTGTGGTGCTGTTTCGTAGGGTTATGCTTATACTCGAAAAGCACACCTTCAGCCTACGTACTCGACGTTTCATAATGTACGTTAACCCTTACAATACATGTTGCAGTATACTGATAGATATCCCTAGTGATCTGTTTGACAAATCTGTGATGAGGAAAATTGTGCTTGATGATGACTATGAGGATGAGTCCAATCTCAGTCCGATCAACTCGAGACTAGACACTCGCAACCGAACGACCAGCGATACTCGAAGTGCAAGATCATGAAAATAGTGACCCACATACGGAAAGACAAAAGGGCAGAATTCGCGAATCTTTGTCAGCATAGCGCCGGTGTTCCTGGATATGATGGCGGATATACCCATTACTCGTGTTTTTTTTATTCATGTTTGACGACGTCTAGGGAGGTGACCAACGAATGGTATGAAGCTGAAAGAAGCGAAGAAGTGTGAGCGGCTCTCGTCCTGACGGCTACGATGTGAGGAGGATTAGCTCCTAAGTCTACATCGTGTCTTTAAAGATACATCCTGTGCTCCATCCAGGTTATGTACATACTGGAGAAAGATTGCTTCAATACCATAGGAACATAGCACTCATTATCCACTTTGCAAGTGATATCATACCTTTGAATTGTGCTTCTCTACTCGTGTCATTTCATACGATCCGTATGAATCGGGTGCAAGTCCTTTCGAAGATATGGTTTGCTTGCCTTACCGCACATCGCATCTTCAACTAGACAAAAGATTCAGCCAATTTTTGAACATGTCCACCCACAACAGGCCTTTAGTGGAATTCAAAGTAATGGCCTCTTTTCGCCAGGGAGCTAATAGGCAAGCGATTTGGACGTGAGTCTTCCCCTTCTTCTTCCTGATCAAGATATGAGAGCGATCTTGGGATTGCCGAGAACTGAACGGGGTGACAACACCAATGGCGTCCCCATGTCATCTCAGTAGTTTTGGGATGATAGCATTAATAACTACAGACTAGATCAGCTTCAACGCAAACCCTCCCCCAACCTCCTCCTCATCCCTATTCGCAAAAATCCCACTAAAATCCGCCGCCGCCGCCGCCATCCTCGGCGCATCCCCCCTCTTCGGCGCACTCGGACTGACCACCCTCCTCCTCTTCTCCTGCCCCGCCTTCGACGGAAACGTCGGGAACATGGCGGCCGATTTCGGTCTGGGGTCTTCTTTGAAATAGGGGTGTGCGAGCACTCCGCTGGCTGTGGGTCTGGAAGCGGGGTTCAGGCTTAGGAGGGAGGAGAGGAGGGAGGTGCCGGCGTTGGTGAGGAGGGGGAAGCGGGCGCGGATGATGGAGCCGGTTGTGCTGGGGGTTGGGGGGAGGCGGAGGGAGCGGGCGTTGGGGAGGCGTTTGAAGGTGGGCCAGGTTGAGGCGGTGGGGATGCCGCAGAGTTCGAAGATCTGGGGGTGAGGGGTTAGGAGGGAGATCTTTGGTGATGGGGGCTTGGGGAGTACCTTGGAGAGTTCGTCGACTTCGTTTTTGCCTTGTAGGAGGGGCTCCTTTTTTAGGAGCTCGCCGAAGATACAGCCTATGCTCCACATGTCTATTTCGGCGCCGTACTTCTCTGCCCCTAGTAATAGCTCTGGGGCACGGTACCACAACGTGACGACTAATTGAGTGAGCTTGGGGGGCGGGTCGCCGTAATATCTTGCCATTCCGAAGTCTGCAACTTTCATTTGGCCTCGGTTGTTCATGAGTAGATTGGAAGTCTTCAGGTCTCGATGCAATATCCAATTGTTGTGTAGATATTCAACGGCGGAGGTGAGCTGTAGGAGCAGGGTCTTGATCTCGGAGGGCGAGAATGCGTCCAGCATGTCTTCTTGTAAAGTTTTGAGGTCGTGCTCAAGGAAGTCCATGACCAGGAAAACACTGGTCTTGAAGATCAGCTTCTATAGATAGGAAGAGCTTTCATAGCCAATGACTTACTCGTCCAGCTTCTCGCCCATGACTACCTCCCTAAGAGCGACAATATTCGGATGTCTCGACGCCATCAATGTTTGTATTTCCCGTAGACCTGTGACTGGAAAGCCATCATTGGCATTATCCATCTTCAACTTCTTCAACGCTACCACTTCCCCAGTAGCTACCTCTCTCGCCCGTGATACCCATCCGTAGGAACCCTCCTCGATGTGATTGAGCTTCTCGAAGTTGTCGATATGTCGGCAAGGCCCCCATTCTGGCGCAGGAAATCGAAGGAGCTTTGCCGGAGGGAGCTCCTTCGCAGGTCGTTCAGGCTCTGGAGATAACCTTCGTCTTTTGGCTGGACGTTCAGGCTCACCGTTGATCGATTCATGATCAGTTGTAGCGCGGTTGGTCTGCGTTTTGAGTGCAGCTGCTTGCTCCTGCCGTAATTTCTCCTCTTCAAGTCTTCGTTGTTTTTCTGCCTTCGCTTGCTTTTTTAATTCTTTTTCATGCTTGCGTTGAGCTTCCAGGGCTGCGTCTTCCTTATCATCGGCCCATCGTGACTTTGCTTGACTTGCCATATCCAGGCTGGGAGGATGCGTTGTTAGGGGGTAGGTCGTGATGAAAGAAGTCTATCTCGAGTTGAAGACGTAATCTTCAACTTTCTCTAAGCTGCGTCGCATTCACTATGGCTTCGACCACCAACATTCTAAAGTAAAGTTCTTGGTCAGGATATGAGCATCAGAGCTGGTGCAAGGCTTGTAAAGTTCTCGCGACCGAAAGTAACGAGATGCGGAGTCAGATCTCTAACTGGGCTTCGACGGGCATCTGGGACCGCTGCAGCACGGCAATGGTCCACACCATTAGCGAAGAACCTCGCTGAGGTCATCACGGTGCGAGTTTATGCCGTTGCATTACATACTTTGGCTAATGGCTGTCTGAAGACTACAGGTCCTATCTCTATAGCTGCTTATATGCGGCAATGCCTCACATCTCCTGATGGTGGGTATTATACCTCTCTCAACCAAGACAAAGATCAATTTGGACAGAAAGGAGACTTCATCACCTCTCCCGAGATATCTCAGATATTTGGTGAACTGCTAGGGATATGGCTGGTCACAGAATGGATGGCACAAGGACGTATCGGCAGGGGAGTGGAAGTCATAGAGGTTGGGCCTGGGAGAGGGACGTTGATGGATGACATGTTACGGGTATGGTACGAAACCTCGAATCATAGCAAGAGATAATGGTCTGATGAAGGAGCAGACTGTCAGCCAATTTAAAGCTTTATCCTCGAGCATCGAATCCGTCTATCTCGTGGAAGCCAGCCCGGCGTTACGTGACAAGCAGAAGCAATTGCTATGTGAAGATCGACCTATAGAAGAGATTGAGATCGGCTTTCGAAGCAAGAGCAAATACTCGGGAATACCAGTGACGTGGTGTGATGACATTCGATTCGTTCCCAATGGTATACATACCTCGCCAATATGAGCCCAGTGATATTGATTGATCTTTCAGATTCCTCCAAGACGCCCTTCATCTTCGCTCACGAATTCTTCGATGCCCTCCCGATCCACGCCTTTCTGTCTGTAGCTCCGAATCCTAACGAGGGCTCCCAAACGCTCGAGACTCCTACCGGTCCACTACCCCTTTCCAAGCCTTCTCCTCAATCGAGGACACCACAATGGCGAGAGCTAGTCGTCACACCCACGCCTCCGTCCTCGAATGTCGCAGCCACCACCTCTCCCAGTACCAAGGAAGCCCATCCCGACTTCCAACTTTCGCTTGCAAAAGCCTCCACGCCTCCCTCTCTTTTCCTTCCCACCCTCTCAGAGCGATATAAAGCCCTCCTCCCCACCCCTGGCTCCGTCATCGAGATATCTCCCGAATCTCACTCGTACGCTGAAGACTTTGCTCGTCGTATTGGTGGTTCAACCAACAAACCTTCAACAAGACCTAATTCCTACTCAAATAACCAATCCAAGCCGTCACAGGCGCCAAAGCCAAAACCTAGCGGCGCAGCCTTGATCCTTGATTATGGCCCTTGCTCCACGATACCCACATCCACACTTCGGGGTATACGCGACCACAAGCTTGTCTCGCCCTTCACGTCACCCGGCTTGGTGGACATCAGCGCCGATGTAGATTTCACAGCACTCGCGGAAGCGGCGTTAGAGGCGAGTCCGGGCGTAGAGGTGCATGGCCCTGTAGAGCAAGGCGTGTGGTTAGAGAGTATGGGTATCACGGACAGAGGAGAGATGTTGTGCAAGGAGTTGGAGAAAGGTGGCGGCGAGGGGTTGGAGGAGGCGAAGAAGAGGGTTCGAGGGGCGATCGAGCGATTGGTGGAGAGAGGAGGGGGAGGAATGGGAAAGATCTACAAGGTCTTGGCTATTGTGCCAGAGAGAGGTGGGAAGAGACCTGTAGGGTTTGGTGGAGATGTGGCTTGAGGAGAAGAGTATGGTTGAGGAAATAACATCGAAATCGTAACTTGTTTGGAGGAAGAAGCTCTTAGTTGGAAAACGGTGAACTGAACCCAGTCCATACCTAGAACTTCGGCCATGTCACATATAGTGCAATACAATGTTGGACCAGAACCCCTCAAGTTATGATTGTTATGCACTGGATGCCGTATATTCGATCACAAGTAGGAAGACACCGATTTAAGGTCTTTGAATCAGGGGAATTGTTGGCTTCGAAAGTCGCAGATACAGCGCTACTCGCCCTTCCCTTGATCTTTACCTGTGGAACCAAACGGACACAAAGCAGTGATAGGATCTTTCAAAGCTCTGTATAGGCTACATGGTCGTCCAAATGGCCCAAAGAGTACTGAAGATTAGCGGTCAGTGGCCCAACATTTCACAGCATATCATAACCTGTCTCTCGAAAGTAGGAAGTTCCAAAACATCAAAAGCCCACGAAGAGCTGCCTCAGAGAAAGCATAATCATTCGAGCGTCCGTCATCCAGTAGGCTCTAACCAGCGGAACGCTCTAGCTTTTGGAGCGCGGCCACAACAATATTGCATTCAATGATACAACTAGGTGCTTGTAACATCGAGTCTGGTTGGAAACGCCGGAGGATCTATGAGGCTAATGGTAGAGCTTATTCTTTAACAAATGAGACGAAATGAAATCCGAGACATATTGCCAGAGATTGTTGGACGACCGTACGATCATATGGACTGAACTATCCCATATGCTGGTAGGTTGCAAAATTCCGGGGTTTGCCCAAGGTTCCTGGCACTTACACTCCATAGAAAACCCTAACGCAATGATGTTTCTGAGGATGTTGTCCACAAAATGATACTGATGCTAAGGGTAAGCACCCCTTAAAGTCCACTACTGCACTCCCCCGATCCTCCTATGGAGTAGGGAGACTTCGGACACCATCCCCTTAAGCAAGCCATGTGCTAGGCTTTGGGTTACCTTAAAGATGAAATACCGAGGATTTCTGTGGTCAATGCGCTAGCATGTGTGATAAGGATCTTCTTTTCGCAGCCAAATTGGGGTTTGAAACATTCTGCATCAGTTTGGTAGATGGTAAAAAACCAAGATGATTCTAGAGCCATGTATGACTCCAGCACAGGTGCAATTTTATCAAGTAGAAAGCCACATCACCGCAATAACAAAGTAGAGCGTCGGTGATCCCGACCTTAAAGATCCATTTTCTGACAGGGGGGCAGTCGGACCACGTGGAACACGTAAGACGGAAATGGCAATGCCTACTCACATCAAATCTGCGACAACAAAAGAGGAGATTACTGGCGAGCACCTTGCAGTCTCACGGTGTAGATTAGACATCCCCAATCCTACCATAAGGCTCAAACGGAGGAGTGCAGTCCCACGTGGTGAGGTTGCATGGCAGGGTTTGATTGCCTGACTGGGCAAACGTTGGGTGTCAGACTGTAGCCAAATGGCTGACCTCATGTCGCTTGAAGGTATCCATGCATGTGGAAGGCCGCTAGAAGACCCAATGCTGTGGTTGGGCGTTGCATAAAGGGCTGACTGCGTCGCCAATTTGACGGTGAGACGGAGAAATGTTTGTGAAGCAGTAGGAGTGACTGTTCCTGAGAAGGGAAAGTTTCCACTGGAGCAGAGGAGATGGATGATTGAAAAGCATGAAGCGGAGTCGCTGACCAAAGCAGAGGGGATGGAAGCACGTCATTGGAGAGGGGCTCGCTAAGGCGGTGATGGATAAGCAGATAAGATCGCAACTGCCGCATTAGACTCTGGAAGCTCTTTCTTCTCCCCTTGTTGATTACTTTCCGTTGGTCTGCCAGGCTTCCACCAAACAATGATGAATCAGAAATTGAGGGGTCGCTGGCATTGCTCATCGCATTCACACTCAATTCGGCGATACGGTGCAACGTTGACAGTCGGCCAACAGTTGGATATCCCGGTCCCCTCGCCTACGACCAGCCAAGCTTTGCGCACGCGACACTAGGACAGGTGGCTTCTCATACTCGCGAACGAAAGACAACCTTTCACGGCCAACTCTCAATCATTTCCCGAAGCGGTAAGCCTTTCGCGCATTCGTAAGTAAGTCGTCCCTCGCAACGCCCAGTATTCGCGTCCTCCGTCCCGCAGTTGCTGCTTCGCACATTAATGTTATTGGCATCCGTGGCTCGGTGCATTGGCTTCATCGTAGGCTTCCACGTTTGGTCTTCGCTGCTCGCAGGGGGGGAAGTCCGAGGAGAGTCAGGGTGCGTGGGTCTGGTGCATTCAGAGTCATCACATACAGAGGGAAAACAGCGGAGAATGGTGCAATCCGTTGGCCAAATTCCGTCGTGCTCGTCGCATTGAATAGTGATATGGCAGAATGTGGGTGTCATCGTGGGTTTATGACCTAGACGAGCTGGATTTGAAATGCCTAAAGCCGACAGTAAAGTCCAAGTGGTGGGATGCGGTAATCTGAATCCATCGAGATCGTCCATCCCACACCCTAATCCTTCCAACTCCAACTCCAAAACAGTGAATTGTGCGAGCAAGGAAGGGACGGCATCGACCATCCGAGTCCCGCATCCGCTGCACTATGTGGAAGTAACCCCTTTCAAGCCACCCGCGAGAAGCAATCGAAGCAATCGAAGCAATCGAAGCAATCGCTGCTGCCTTGAGTCCGGAGCAAGACTCGCTCGGTCGGAAGTGGAGTCGGTGTAGAGGTAGAGAGTAGAGAGTAGTACTCAGAGTAACTGGGCTTGCGTGTGACTCAGCCTTGCTTCTTAGGTGAGCGAGAGCAGGCTGAAACTTAATCCTGATTTGCGCTGTCGTATCTTTCGTATGCCCGCTCGGCTCGCTGAGTAAAGCAGTTTTCTCCGTTCACTCCGTCCAGCGACCCTGGCCCCTTAGCGCCTTCGCAGTTCCATCTCGTCCGTCGGATTTTGACAAACTCAGCCGGCATTCTGAGTAAGGCCCTTTCCGGTGATGGATCTTATATCAAGCATCGTGCTTCCTCCTTCAGGTCAACATTGTTCTCATCAGCATCCTCTCACGCGCACCCCACTCCAAGACAAACATCTCGCAACAAAGACAACCATACCACCACCAATCTCAAACATACTCACCTTGGCCTACCCACGCAAGCCGCCGTGACCTTATTGGACAATCCGCCGGCTGCCTAGTCACATTTCAGGCATTGACTCACTCAACAAATTTAATTCACTGAACCCCACAATACAAAGATGCCTTCCCCCCTCAGAAACCAGGTGTCTCCCCGCACCGCACCAGCATCACCCATCATCCGAACATCCGTTCAATCACCACCGGCGAAGAAACAGAAGATGTCTTTGACCCAAACCTACTACCTCGCTCACACCGCCCGGGGCAAGCTCTCCAAGGAGGCTGCTCGCGGTGATCACAACCTCCGCCTCTTGGTGGGCCACGCCAATCTCCTCGACGGCTTGATGCTCGACCTCGCCCACGCTGAGCAGGAGCAAGAGAGCTGGTTCAACCAAACCGTCAAGACCAACACCAAGACCGCCGAAGAGCCCAAGCACATCCAATGGGCCGACACCATCCCGGAAGCGCTCGAAGAGGCAGTCGAGGAGGAATTCTACGCAGAGAGCTCAGACAGCGACGCAGACTCTGACGATGAGGAGGAAATGGACATCGCTCAGCCAATGCCCTCCCGCCGGGCACCACAAGCACAAACAACCGTCGCCGCCACAGAAGTCGACGAGGATGAGGAGATGGAGGATGAGGACTACGAGGATGACTTGGCTCTTACACGAACATCATCAATCCACCCGCCAGAGCTGCTCCACGAAGACTCCGACTCAGAATCCGAGGACGACTCGATGCCTCCCTCACCACCCACAGCCGACATCCCACTCGATGCCTTCTCGGAAAAGCAGAGGCAAGCCATCGCTACCACAGGCTTCTACCAATCAATACCCACCAAGTCCGACTCGCCGTCGCAAATACCGGAGACGGACCAAGCGTCCTTCTTCGACGAAGGCTACTACCTCCCTCAACGGCAAACAGCCATCGCCACCTTCTAGGCCCTCCGGCATTGACGATTGATTGGTTTGACGACAGCGATTCAGCACAATACCCAAGCGCGCATTCAGCGATATCTTCATTGTACTACCTTTTCAATTGGATTTGGCACATACTCTACTCAGATGGCTACAGGACACGGGGGAAAAAGGGAGGAGGAATCTGGCAGCCTAGCTAATGCTCCATCTTTCTAAGAGATGTTCGAGCTCACTAAGAACAAACAAAATTCAAAAGATTTCAAATCATGATTGTCCTCATTGCTGCTTGCAAGTGATCGTGCTCATCTCGCGAAACTATTCCCAAAAGAAACTCCGCAGTACAGCGGCCGGTTCTGCAGTCCCCCACATCTGTTCTATCCGGCAATTAATCATAACACTACTAGCGGTGCCAGCAGGATGCAACATGATTCCTATTTGGTTTTAACCGTCTCGGTTTGTGTAACCTCCTGTCGTAATCGTACTTCCGATGACTCCACCTTGCATAACTTCTAGGCATAACTTCTAGTTCCAAGTTGCCGAGATCATCGCATGAAATCAACTTCCGATCCGAAGCAATCCTTGGCGTTCCGAGAAGTCCGCATTTCAGGACTGCTTAGCGAGGCTAGGAGAATGAGACAAATAATCGTTATGTCTGCTTCGCGAAAGACACCAGATATCTTCTCAGCTCACTTCTGCCGTCCAGCAAGTCATCTGCTGGACAGGCTGTGAATATCTTCAATTCTCTCACCAAGAAGCTAGCAGTAAGTGTAGCAGAAAGCAGTCCAATGGAAGCCCTTTCTTTTATCCCGCAAGCCTGGGTGCTTTCTCTGTTGGCCAAGCAAGCACCATGGCCTCTGCCCACACCGTGACATCCATTCATGCCATGTGCACCTGTCGAGCCATTGTTGTCAGGGTCGCCGCCCTTTGACATCTGTTTGTTGTTGTTTCCTATCGTCACGGCGCCAGGCTAGGATGCATCAGTCGACCCTTCCACCAAACCCGGGCATCCCTATCTGTTCTCGTCCGATCTGCATCCAACCAACACCACCACATTACGTCATTCATAGGAGTCTCTCGCATCCATTCCACTCATGATTAAGCGATTTCGAACATTCCTTTCGCACAAGCTGAGACCTAAGAAGGAAAAATCAACTAGCACCATGTCACGACCACCAACACCTACCTCCCCTCCGTCACCTAAATCACCCAGCACCACCCTTGATACCCCTTTTATCCCACCTCAGGATGCATCTATAATTCCAGATCCCCCAGTCCGGGCATCCAGGCCCAGTATTGCTTTTTCTGGCGACGGTGCTACCGGGACTTCCAGTGATGGCCGTCGTTCATCTATCCAATTCGCTTCCAGCTTCGATCCTGCTGCGCGTGCGTCAAAGCCAAAGGTTCCCTCATTGAAGACCCAGAGGCGAATGTCTTCTCCACCACCACCTTCGTAAGTCCCTGGACTGGGTTTGTTCTGAATTTCGTTGTTGCATGCAGTTCTGGGGGTGCATGTGTGTTTACTTCATTTCTTTCAAGCAAAACACCATAATGGTATTAGCGGCGGGTAGCGAGAACTAGCCTTTAACTCTTCACCCGATCGCACATGTGATACTTGTTCTCCTCCTGTTCGGTCTTGCAAAGTCACCCTAGTCTACAGAAGAAACACATCATGTCACAAGAAACTGGGCCCTTGGGCGTGGAACCACTCCCTGAATACCTCATTCAATACTTCCAATTTGGCGAAGACTACCTTGCAACTCTTCTGAAGGAGGGTGTTGATCGTCTTAGCAGTACCTACGAATCCCGTGTCTCATTCAACACATTCGATAACAAAGATGCTACGGACATCTCTTTCACGCTAGTCTCCAAACACAAGGATTACGCCTACACGCGTGGCTCTCGTGTCTTTCTATGTGGCACTGATCGTAAGTAATACTCCTGCCTAATCCTCATGATTCTTACCTTGGGCGAGATGAGGCTTGGTATGTAGCTTGGATACCATGGTTCAAATTTGAACAGCCAAGCATGCCTCGCTTCTCATCTAAGATTTATAAATAAATATACAAACCTGCTGACTTCAGGATGTGAGCAGAGAACGACTACTCCGAGTTCGCCTTGGAGTGGCTCATCGAAGAATTGGTGGAAGACGGCGATGAGATCGTCTGCCTTCGCGTCGTTGAGAAAGACAGCAAGATCGCCAGTGATCCCAGTGTCCAACAAGAAACCTACAAAGACGAAGCCTGTGCCCTGCTCGAGTCAGTGCAGAAGAAGAATGAAGATGGCAAAGCCATCAGCTTGGTCCTTGAGTTGGCAGTAGGCAAGGTCCCAGAGACCATTCAACGCATGGTATGTCAATATTGTCCGCTTATCCTGTTTACCTCGCTCCCCTATCTAAATCTAAATCTACCCTTTACTTCACCTCACCTCCTCATACCAATCCAATCCTACTCTTTGACTTCACCTCACCTCTCCTATCGCAAATAATCCCAATAACCCTTCACTTCATACCAACGTTCTCCTCAGATCCAAATCTACGCCCCAACCTGCCTCATCGTCGGCACCCGCGGCCGCTCCCTCGGCGGCATCTCCGGCCTCCTCCCCGGCAGCGTCAGCAAATACTGCCTCCAAAACTCCCCCGTCCCCGTCGTCGTCGTTCGCCCCGAAGACAAGCGTGAAAAGAAGCGCTCAAAACGCCTCGCTGACCCCACCCGTCAGGGCTACAACGACATTCTCAACAACGCCACCGCCGGTACTGCTGGCAGCAGCGTGGGAGCCTTCGGTGCTCTTGGCGGGGGGAAAGCGAGTGAGGGGGAGGCGCAGGCGGTGGCGAGGGCGATTGGGTTGAATGAGAAGGCGTTGGGGGCGAGGGATGTGGATGGGGGGCCACTGTCGCGCACGCAGAGTGTGAGGAGTGTGGGGACGGAGGAGAGCCCGAGCCCGGAGGGTCCGCTTGTGGTGGATGAGGAGGGGTTGGAGGATGTGCCGGAGATGGAGGAGCTGGGGTCGCCGGTGGGGAGTGAGGGGGAGGATGAGGATGGGCCGGCGGTTGAGGAGTTGAGTCTTGGGGAGACGGAGGAGGGTGAGGGGAAGGGGAAGGGGAGGGATGTGTAGGGGAGGTGATTCAGGTTGGAAAATGAGGACGAGAACGATGCATCAAAGAGATGCAGACCAGTGGAAGTGGTCTTTTTTCATGATCACAGCATAGCGTTTATGATACCAACGGCGGCTTCGGACTATCAACAATAGCGATTCTCATTGTATACATGAAACAACTGACGAGCTTTCTATCGCATGTGGGGTATCTCGAAATAAAATCAACGCCTGGCCCTTCGATCCTGTACACGGAGCACCCAAACACCAAATCTCAGAACGCTTTCAGATCTTTCAGAGCCCCAGCTAGCCGTCTATAATCTTTCAAGAGCTCTGCTACATCGCCTAGCTTCAAATCCTCAGCGTTACTCACATCCATGAACCGTTGGGATGGCGGCTGGATCTTCGAGGGAGCAACTGCGAGCACGTCATTCGTATCTTTCGCCTTCTCTGCACCCGTCGTTGAGGTAAGTGGAGGCGTTGGAGCCGAAGTTGGGGAGGCTCGACCGAAGCCACGGACCCCGAATCCAGAGAAGCCTTTTAGTGGATTTAACGTGTTGCCGAAGGTAAGCATCGATTCGACCGCCGCATTTCCGGAATGGGGAGATTGGTTGGAAGCTATTGGTGGACTGGCGGTTTTCTCTGATGATGATGCGAACGCTACCCTTTTGCTGCCGCTGCTGGAACTTTGAACGCTGTCGACGCTTCGGTCGCGAGATTGCTTGCGGCCTGCGAAGGCGTTGAGGAGGCTGTCGTTTGACTTGGCTGTGCTGTTTGTAGTTTGTTCGTCTGCACGATTCACGAGAGGTGTGGCTGAGGGTGAAACCTCGACTCCATCTTCGGCTTTGGGTTCGACGAGTTTACGGGCGTCCTCTAGGGTTTTCGGAACGACTATGGTATCGTCCGCGTCGGCACCGTCGCTAGCTACTTTATGTTCTTTGAGGCGGCCAAAGAGGAGTTTGAAGCTGTTGTCGAGGGTGTTGCCGATGGTTTTGATACTGTTGTCTGCTGTCGTCCGGACTGCGTCGCCGGCTGCTCCGAGGGCGCTGGCTGGTGGTTGGAAGAGGTTGCTGAGTTTTCGTTGATGGGTTGGAGAATTGGGGGCAGATGGCATTGGAAGGCCCGGCGACTGTAGAGGATGATCTAAGATGGGGTTTTGAGGAGATATAGCGAGGGGAGTACTAGAGGGTGAAAAGCCGGAGCTTGATGTTGGCGTTGCTCGAAGCCAGTCGGGGCGGGTCTCATCGTGTGGTGTTGCTGGCCTGCTCGCTGACTTTGGAGGGCCTGCAAGAGATTCATCGGATCTCAAACTGGCCAGGTCAACAGTCTCTAGGAAAGTAATCGCAGCCTCTAGATTGACCAAGCAATACGCAGCTTCACCATCTACTTTACTAGCAGCTCGAAATCGTTGTATGAAGTGAAGGTTGCTGATGACGTTGATCCCCTCCGATGGTGTAGTGATAAGTGTGTAGATGAGAGTTGGCAGGATCTCGTCCGCAGACGAAGACGACTGATGCAATTCTGTAAGCAAGTCGACGATGCTTTTGTGCGCTGCAGCTAAATGTTGTAATTTCCCCAATGGAAACTTTTCTCCGTTCATCTTCAACAAACCATCCCGAGCTTTTGAAATCCAGTCTTCCACTCGACAGTCCTTTGCAATCGATCCCGATGTCTCGAAATTGATGCCCAGGTCTTTGAGGCCTATGCCAACTAATGCTAACGCTGCCGTCCGCGAGGGAAGCTTCTCATCCCTGACTTCGTCTAGTGTGCTTCGGTGGCGCCAAATTCGATTGTAAACTCGCTCACAGACTCTCCTCTCTACAGCTTCTTCAAGTGCGATTCCCTTACGATCAAGCAAGCGACGTGCCTTCCTCCGGTCTGATATTTCTTGGGGGGTGAGCATCTGCTGTTCCGGCCCTGAATTAACTGAGCCCAGAGTATCCTTAGAGCTTGGAGACCGCAGTCTGTTGCCGTCTTTCGTAATACCGGATGTTTTGGAGGATATTGAAGGATTTGGGGATGATCCTCGGGACTGACGAGTTGAAAGGGCGCTGATGTGGGTGGCCACATGAGCCTCGGCCTTTGAATAGAAATCTTGGAAGATGTCTGACAGCTTTTCGATAGATGGTGGGGTATTATGCACTTTTGCGCCTAACGACTCGATGAATCTGGCGAAAGTCGTTCAGTATTATGTGAGGATACTTGGCATAAAGCTCGTACCTATCTATCAAACTGACAAGTTCGATGGGAAGCTCATCAAAGCCTTCTGGAACGTCTTGTGGAGAGTCTAAGTCATTCACATCCTGTACCCTTCCCTGTGCACTCTTGACAAGATGATCATGCTCAAAAATATCATCCTGATCGAGCTTCCTATTTTCGTCCAAAGGGGAAGTCGTCAGCTCCAACGGCATCGTTTCGTTTATGGGTTTGTCTTGAAGAGTACTAGCTCTACTTCTCGACAGAGGACTTGATCGAGGAGATTCGAGACGAGTAAAGGAGTATGACTTCTGAGGGTTTTGGGGTCGCCTTGGGCCCTTGTCGTCGGCGGTGGTGGAGGCCGGCATTGTTCAGCGGCAACTTTGGGTATCGTCAGTCAATGGGTCACTTTAACATGGACCAGGTATTCCAACGCACTCTACGTCAATACACTTGTGTCAAAATACCAGAGAAACGAAAGTTATCTTGGTGTTACAAGAAGTAGAGTCGACAAAGATCAGGCCCCTGTACTTGACCTTTTGCGCAAGTATATGCGGCGATGAAATGCATGCGACATAACCAAGCAGCGAAACAACAATACAACGAAAAGAAAATGTATGTATTATGCTCAATAAAGAGAGCTGCCTGACCACGCAATCTCATGATCCTTCCACCACCATCGGCTTCGGGTTTACTTTTAGCCTCGAGGATCCCCGCTACAGCTGCCTTGCAGGCGATCGACGCCGTCAACATCATGACCAAATCGAAAGGCGCCTGCCTGAATACTTCATGACTCTCGTGGGGATCCGTCCTTCTTCCCACCGAGTACGCAGTCATGAAGACTCAGAAATCGAGATCTGCGACCTGCCACTCTGCTGGCCGAGTATCTGTGAATTTCTTGTTGTCATGGCTAACCGCCTCAACCGTCCCAACTCTAGCATCAGCATCTGGGGCTGACCGCTGGTTCGACAAAGCAAATCAAGCCCCTCTTATCTCTATATCCCCTCCACCAGCCTATGACCCCCAGGCGCCGTCTCCACTCTCGAATCAAGAACATGACTTTGCCTTAAGGCATATTTTCGATCATGGCCTGTACCAATATCAAGAAAGACATAGACGTTTGGATATAAGACCTGGCGATGCCGTTTGGGTCACTTCGGATGAGGAGGGTGAAAAGACGAGGCTAGGAACATTACATGCTAGATCAGCAAAGACTAGAATTGAAAGGCTATCAGATCGCCGAGTCTCAACAATGCAATCCTTGTATCATGCTGCAAGACTTACTGGCAATCCAGCTACGCTTGATTCTTCGGCTTGGTCTTTGGATGAAGTGTCAGCACCGAATACGACCGATAAGGAAACAGTGCTGTCATTAGCTAGGATGTCATGGGATGCTTATACTAAAGAGCCTGGAACCGGTGAATGGCAGGATGCGACTGGTAAATTCAATCATTCGCAGGGCTTTGGATGGGAAGGAGATAGCCTCAGAGGTCATATATTTGCAGACAAGGATAATGCTACAATCGTCGTAGCTTTAAAGGGAACCTCACCAGGTAGGCTTCCCTCCAAGGCACTGTCCCTGAGTCTGTAGTGTGGTTTGAGTCGTGAAATGTTGTTTTGATTTGAGCACTGGGAATTGGGAAGAAGATACTGACCTTTACACAATGAATAGCAGTCTTTGATGGAGCTGAGACCACGACGAATGATAAAGTGAACGACAACTTATTCTTTGGCTGTTGCTGTGGTCAAGGAGGTCACTACCTTTGGCATCAAGTCTGCGATTGCATGACGGCAGCTTTCACATGTAATCAAACATGCCTTATCAAGGCTCTAAAAGAGGAAAATCGATATTACTCCGCAGCAATCGAGCTGTATGGGAATGTAACGGAAATATATCCAAACTCAAGCATATGGCTGGCCGGCCATTCTCTAGGAGGCTCAACCAGCGCCTTGCTGGGTCTGACATTTGGCGTCCCTGTTACAAGTTTCGAAGCCCCTGGCGAAGCACTGGCAGCTCAGAGGCTGGGGTTGACTTCACCACCTGGCGCACATCCAAATGCTCCGCAAACAAGAAAGCACACCGGTGCAGTCCACTTTGGCCACACCGCTGATCCCATCTTCATGGGCAGCTGTAACGCGGCAACCTCTGCATGTACTCTCGGGGGCTATTCGATGCAAACGGAATGCCATACTGGCTGCGTCAGTAGATACGATACTGTGGAAGACAAGGGATGGCGTGTTGGAGCAAGTTATCACAAAATCGGAAGCGTCATCCACGATGTTATTGAAGCCTATGATGATGTTCCTCCTTGTGTCCCTGACGAGGAGTGTGTCGACTGTTTCAACTGGAAGTACTTTGAAAGCAACGGCACCGAAGGTACGACGTCGAGCAGCAGCAGCTCATCGACAGCATCACCCACACGGACAGCGACTTGCAAGACACCTGGATGGTGGGGTACGTAGACCATGCCAGACAGAGAGTGTGGTAAGGAGCTGACATTTCCAGGCTGTCTCGACGAGACCACGACTACAAGCTCGACGAGCTCGTCAACTTCAACATCAGATCTCCCAACAACTTCATGTGTAAAGTATGGATGGTTTGGAGGCTGCGTTGAGACTACAACGTTATCTCCAACCACTGCTTCCAAGACCCCAACTCCTGCTCGCGCACCAACCATAACCACAACGAGGCCATTGACGGATTCTCATCTCATTACTTCTCAAATGTCCACGGCCACTTCCGGATGAGAATATCACGCAGCATTGACAGGCAAGACGGGATTGCGGCGTTTGATTTGTAGGCATTTAGCGTTTTGGGGGGTTGGTACGGGTTTTATGAGGCCTCAGCGTCTGCATCTTGTCGCGATATCAATTCATTTACACATAGCGGGTGGTGCATAGGGAGCCTAGGATACTTTATGGATCGAATGGAGCATGGACATAGCAAATCGGTATGAGTTCACCGGGATCGAATCGAGTCACATTTTACAGTGAGTCGATACAATGAGCAGCCAAGTATCAAGCCCAATGTGGCTCTTTTCTAGTCCTCTTCAAGCTCACAAATGAAGGGCGTCATACGGATCTGCTCTTGGTCGCTTATTGATGTCACGTGCATTCCCTCATCACCCTATAGACAGCCTTTCCAACTTATCCAGCATGTCAATACTATGTTTGGTAAGCATTATGCGTTCATAGACCTATAAGATTTCGTTATTCTTGTCATAATATACATAGCTACAGTCAGTTTTTCTTCCCACCCTCCAGAGCACCCCTTTCATCAAAGTCATCATCCTCCCAATCTGCGTTGCCACCCAATTTCCTGCCCATCCAAATCCCCACGGATGTGATGATGACACCGCTTAGAAACCACCTCTCAAACCACCCATCAACCCATCCCACACTGTCCTTTGCCGCCAACGCCCCGAGGCCTTCTCCGACTACTGTCCCAGGCATCATGTCACGAAGCATCAGTGCTGCGCTAATGACATACGTTGCACAGACTTGAGCTACAACCAAGGCCAGATTGGCTTGTATGGTCTTAAGCAACGAAGGCAGAAAGCGTGCGAAGAGGTGGAAGGTTTGCATGACGGAAGAGAAAGACGCGAACAGGATGATGCCGGAAAGGAGGAAGGATATTTGCCGTGCCCAGGCAGCTTGGTCGAGGTGCGGGTCGTAGTGTTTGGCCAGAAGGGCAAGGATATTGTCGACGGGGTCTGAGGTGGTGAATGTCTCTGATGTGTAGCTGTGGGAGGACAGTGATCGGCGGATGAAGGTCAACATGGTAGTGACAATGCGGTAGAGGCAGAATAAGGAAAAAAAATAGGAGGCGGTGATCAGAAGCCTGCCTGTCGGAGTTCGGGAGCGGTGCTGTTGCAGCAAACGGGATTGTAGATTTGCGTGTGTCGTAGTTAGAGAGACTGCCATAGTCTCAAGCCCAGAGATCTCGAGACGTAGGGTCTGACGTTCTGTAGCATCGGCGTTACCACGAATGGAACCGACTGCTCTCTGGAAGAAAGACTCAGTGGGCGCTGCGGATATCTTTTGTTCGAGAGCACGGAGTCGTGAGCGTTTGGCTGAAAGCATATCCTGCGTAGCTTCGAGGCCGGCGGCCTTGCGAGCGATGGATGCTTCAGTGACCGGTTTGGGGCGGGAAAAGAAGTCTTGCCATGGTGAGCTGACAGAGGCAAAGCCAGAGAGGAGGGACATCACCGAAATCCCAATGACGCCTATTCGTTCGAGAGATGCTTCATTGAAACTTTGAGAGCTTTCAGTAGACTGAGCTTGACCTAGCCGCCCGAGTAGCCATGCCCCAATCCACCAAAAGCACAGCAACCATGCTGTGAAGCCAATTGTTTGTAGTATCCATGCCAACCTCAATCTGCCTTTTCCACTCCCCGTAAATTCATAGCCCGAAGCTGTAATGATCGAGTGTATCTCGAGAAAGGGAATGGCGAGTATCAGGAAGAAAAGCAAGAGCGTGACTGTGATGCGGAAAGCCAGTCCACGAGCCACAGGGTTGATGGTGTTCGATATCTCGCATAGGATCAGTTCGACGAGTACGGCAGCCAAGGCCACAGTTGAAGCAAAGGTCAGCGCCGATAAGCGTTTGATAGTTGGTCGAGCCTGTCCACCATTGGTAGAGAACGGACGGGCGTAGGAGCTCGTCTTTAGAGAGCCGGCTTCACCAGATAGAAACGGGAATAGCTTCTGAAGGACCAAGGTCGATACGAAGAGGAATGTGACAATGAACGGGAATGAAGAGAAGACTATCGCAGTTGGAGGAGGCATTCCCCCCGGCCTGCATTCACCGCAGTCATCGCCCTCGGGAAGCATGGGCAGATGGACCAAGAGAAGCGGCAGTCTCTAGCCGTGTACAATGCACCGGTTCTCTCAATTGACTAGAGCCTCAAGACACAGTAAGTTCCATACTTATCAGGCGGTTCAACAGTGTCCTAGCGCGAAAAAGATTTGCCGATTCCGAGATCACCACTCGAGCCAGTGGCAATTGTCTCACTAGTTAGACCCTCTGTTTTGCCGAACTTTTGCCGGCAAGTTATCCCAGAGAGTCTAAGCTAAAGATTGGGTCCCCCCGGGGTATAGGCCTTCCGGGTTAAATATTACCGATTTGGCCCCCGAACTAGGTAGAATTATAATTTTATGTTAGAAATCGTAAAATACGAAACCCGGAGTACACCTAGGGCCCCGGGAGTAGGCCCTATAATAATTAGAAGAATTTCGTCTTTTTTATACTCCGTATTCCGTAACACCGAAGATAAATTTAAAAATTATAATAAGTGCGAATTAAAGCCCGGCATCGAAATACTAATTCCTCCGCTTTACTTTTAAATATAATATAGTTATTCGACGGCAGAATATATATAAAGTAAGTTACTTTTTGCGGGGGACACGAAGTAAAAGTACGCGCTGAACGCTAATTTTTGGTCCAGACGCGAATAAGAATAGGTATACTCGAGTAGCTTGCCTACGACGTAATAGGCTAGCGTCCCGAGACAAAGTGCCAAGAGTTTTCGGAGCATGAACAATTTGTACATTCGTTTTACACCTACTTCCGAGCGATAGCAATTCTAGCAACAACTAATCGTCGCGTGCAGTACAATATTGCATGATATTTGTCGCTCAACAACTGTGTTCCTGACATGGCGGCTCCATCAGCTCGCCCTGCGGATCGAGGCTATCACCAAGATTACATTGCTCGAATTCGTTATGAGAACACCCTCCCTCCTCCTCCAGGCGCTCCTAAGTTCTTGAATATCCCTACGGAAGGATTGAAATACTACACTTCTGCAAACTTTTCGTCACGCCTGGCAAGACAGCAGCCTTTGAACATTGAAGCAGATGCTGAACTTGGAATGCCCATCGACCTGGTGGGTATGCCAGGAATCTTTGATGGTGACGAGAGCTGTAAGTCTAAGGCCAAGAGTTTTCGCTTCACGATAAATAACTTATCGTGTCCAACGTAGCTATACAAGCTCCACTTGCTACACCTCCCGTTCATCCGAAAGACAAGAACCTCTTGCGTCCACTGTCTGAGCTTGGAAAACCCGCATTCACTGCTGGTGGTTATAGCTTTTTACGCCGAACAGAATACATCTCTACGGAGGCTAAGGCACGAGCGGAAGCCAATGCTCATGCTGCCAGGACGACCTTCAAGTCTCCTACTGCAGCAAAGGCTCGGAAGCCCGCTGACACACAGAAGGAAGATCCTATGTACATGCTACGTTCTGTCATCAAGGGATTCGACCTTGCAAATCCTCAAGATGCATACACTGGCCCCGATAATGCGTCCAATATTCGCGGGGCTGCTCCTAGTCCAGCAGAAGCGGAGGCATGGAAGAATCCCAGACATCCCTCAAAGCCGGACGTCAGGCTGATTGACGCCTATCCACTCAAGCCTGATCTTGATGCTATCACTGATTCAGGAGCCTTCGTAATCACCAAGTTCACTGGAAATCCTAGCGCGTCAACGGAAAAACGTGATGTCCGCATGGATGTCGGTATAATGTATCCGCGTGAACTTGAATCCGGAACATTTGATTACGATTTCTTCCTGCCTGCTGATGAGACCGCGGCAAACAGTATCCGTCAAAAATTTGATGTGAACAACCCTAAAAGAGATGATCAAGACTTGTACACCCAAAAGTCCGCTGACGGCTCTGAATGTTTCCGATACAACTATCTCCGTACTTATAACGCGAGCCGCAGAGTTGATTCAATTGATCAACAGTACAAAGAGGTTGCGTTATCTCTTCACGACCACGAGAATGATGGCCAAGATACACAGGAGATAGGAGCTTACTACTATCCCATCAGCACGAAAATGCAAATGAAGCCGCGCCGTAATAGGAATCTCGCTCAGCTTGGGTTGGCGAGTCAAGCCGTGGAAGAAGACGCAGAAAAGATTGACTGGATGAACGTGACTGTGGGTGAGCCGGAAGAAGAGGAGATAGCCGGCCGCGGAAGGCATCGTGAAGACTTGGAGGTGGAGCCTGGGGATCATGTTGATGTTGATGGAAAATCTTAATTTTCGTTAAAAAGTAGCGGCGAAAGCTGCTTAAGAAAGGGCTATCTTGATTGCCGTTCTGTTCAACAAATGTCGTGTAATTCAGCGAGCGTTACCAGGCTTCTGTGGTAGATACCCATCATAGCGTTTGCAGTATAGATCAACATTTTGTGCAAAAACAGTCGCCATCGACAAAACGTGCAAATTGAACCCCTTTCCATTATTTGAGTCTCCAGTCCGCTGGTACAGCGATTCCTCCGCAACAATAATTAAAAGTAGGACAGGAGCCTTGTAGACCGCACACCCACTAATTCTAAGCTTCCCTAATCCATCCACTTTATCCTCCTCATAATTTGGTCCTTTCTCTTCAAGGTAAGTCTAAGTCGCACCTCTGAGTTGCTCTCTGCAAGGTGTCAATATGGCTGACCTTAGGATGCTTAGGATACCTCCTTCTGGGCACTCTGCTCCCCCAGTCAGTGCTTTTACTGTGAAAACTCATTCTGAGGACGAGCCAATTGTGCTCGTTGAAGGAAGGGCCCCGTGGATTGTAAAAACCACCCTCTCACCCAAAATCTCCCTTTCCATAAATCGCTGCAAGCGCGATGGCAGAAGCGATGTCTTCGGGCCACAGAGATGAAGCGGATATTGGACAGAACGACACAAATCTGCCGACGCCTGGCATGCCAGATGAGACTTCAGGAACAGCAGGCCACGATTCGACACAAATGCCGACTAGGACCATGAGAGATCTGTTAAATCCGCCTCGCGATCTAGCTCTTCTACGACAGCGCCTATTCGAGGTCAAAGACAAGATTGAACTTCAAATTGACGAGTTTGAGCGCTACTGGCCATATGTCGACAATGTGTGGGTCAGACAGCATAAGGCCGGTACAGACAAGACCGGGAGAGCCTTTACGGACTACTATGCATGTCGCTTGCAGCGCCCAACATACACTCCCAAGCCTGTGGATTCACCCAGGCGCGAAGGTCAGCCCACCCGAAAAAAGCAAATTCGGGAAGGTGGGACATGTCAGATGAGGTTGAAGACCATACGATATGAGGGCGGCTATTCGGGCTACACCATTGTCAGGGTGGGAGACGAGACTCAACATAGCCATGATCTAGATCACATAGACAAGATCAAAAGAACAAGTGTATTAATGGAAATCGCTAGGTCCGAAGTGATGAAGGGCTACATGCCGGCCTCTGTCTTTACCGTGATGAATGAGGATATGCCAAAGCTGCTGGCTGCTGGAGGGAGCCATCTGAATCGTAACGATGTCCGCAATGCTTCACAAACTTGGCGACAGCAACATCGGGACGAACTGCGTGTACATGAGGGATACAAGTATGACCATGGTAATGGAATAGTTAAGCATGATGGTTTGGTTGGGGAAAGCCAGATCATGGGGGAAGTGCAGATGATCGACCCATCACTCGACAACTCTCCCCCTTTACAACCTGGCACACTCATATTCCCTCTTCCCTCGCGTACCTTTCTTGGGCCCTATCTACCGCCTCAAAGTCCTCTAGTCAATGAGAGTGGTATACCACATGTTACGCTAACTTACGCTACATCCATGGACTCCTCTTTAGCTCTTGCGCCAGGGCTGCAAACCGTGATCTCTGGTCCTGAATCGAAGGCCATGACACACTATCTTCGGTCTAAGCATGATGCAATCCTTATCGGTGTCGGTACAGCTATAGCAGACGACCCAGCTTTGAACTGCCGTTTGGAAGGGGTCGGCGGATTCGGTGGACTTGGATGGGATGGGCAACCTCGGCCTGTGATCGTTGATCCCGGTGCAAGATGGCTCATCTCACCGCATTCCAAGGTGTTGCAGGCTGTTGAAAACGGCAAAGGGAGAGGTCCTTGGGTGATCATGGCACCTGGCTTTGCTATGGATCCCATGCGGCTGGATCTTCTCAAGTATTACGGTGGCAAGTATCTAGGCCTGACCGAGTTCGACAAGAAGTGGAGGTTGAGATGGGAGGCGATACTGAAAGCTCTCGCGGCCGAAGGTATCAGAAGCGTCATGATTGAAGGTGGAGGCATGATCATCAACGACTTGCTCCAGCCGGAGAATGCCAGCTTCATTAGTTCCGTCGTTGTCACCGTTGCGCCCACCTACCTTGGAAAAGGCGGTGTCGGGGTCAGTCCTGCAGCGAGGCGTGACCCAACAGGACGACCGCAGCCCGCAGTGAGGTTCCAAGATGTCAAGTGGCAGCCACTGGGTGAGGACATCGTGTTGTGTGGGAAGCTCCCGGGGGCTCGAGCATCAACAGTCCCAGGGCCCGTTACAGTCGAAGCTCTGAACGGGTCTGGGTCATTTGCACCTCCATGAGTCTTGTGTTATCCTGTGATCTTGCAATTCAGACACTCTTACTGCACATTACAGCTTCCGAGAATGACTCTGCTCACGGTGGCTTCATCAGTGAACTAACACGGCCTGAGAGCTGGCGACGGTGCTCTGCTATGGTACTTGTGATACCCTTTAGCCATAGTACTGCGGATGCATTAAAGTGAGATACATTTGCATGAAACAAGCATATCATTACAACAAGCAAAACCTAGGTTTCCAATGGTCCATATACAACGTCTGCTTTATATACATCGTCGGTCCAGAATATTACGCTCTCTCTTCCCACATCATGAGCAACGCCCTTTTCGACACCTAGACCGCCGGAGAATGCCTAATGTTGGAGAGCTGGAATGCGAGGAAAACACGACGCAGGAAGAGGAACTAGACTGCCGAGTCCACGTGTTGCAACTACACCCCGAGGTGAGGATCCTTGCAGGGGCCTAGTGAATACCCTAGCCGAATGAGATGAAAGCGCAACATCCGTCTCGCGTGGCCTTGGTGGGGTCTCATTCATCCGAGTTTCATACCCCCTCCTCGGCGCCGGCAATAGTGCGGGGACGGTGGGAAGCTTGGCAGTTCGGCATATAAAGTCGAATCCAAGTACCTCCGCCACCTCACTCCAGCTCTGTGATACCAGACGCATTGATTGCGGAGGAACCCATTTCACTGTCACACGCTTGCTGATCCATCAACGTACTGAGTTTGTTGTCAAACCTTGGAATTCCACCGAATCGATCACTACGCGCCTTCAGAATGGTGGCGAACGACCAACCTGCAGGTACCCTCAGATATGGGGACAAACCTGTATACACCACATCCAATGGCTGTCCCATTAATGACCCGGAAGCAAGTCAAAGGGTTGGCCAGGTACGATTTTCCGATTCCTGTTCCGAGTGAAGATGCATTCAGGCATGATACCTTTCTGACCCAATACCCAGAATGGACCTCTGCTGCTGCAAGACTTCCACTTAATCGACCTCCTTGCCCATTTCGATCGCGAGCGTATCCCCGAGCGTGTTGTTCACGCAAAGGGGGCAGGTGCATACGGTGAACAGTCTCTCGATTTTACTCCATTCCAGCGTCGCTGACGCAAGTCGATAGGCGAGTTCGAGGTCACCGACGACATTAGCGACTTGGTAAGCTGTCCTCGCCTCAAGCAACAGGGACGCCCATTGACGTAAAGCAGACGTCGCTTGATATGCTCAGTGGTGTTGGGAAGAAGACCAAATGTGTGGCAAGGTTCTCAACAGTAGGAGGTGAGAAGGGCAGTCCAGACTCGGCCAGAGATCCACGAGGTTTCTCCGTGAAATTCTATACCGAAGAAGGCAATTGGGATTGGGTGTTCAATAATACTCCAATCTTCTTCCTCCGCGACCCCTCCAAATTCCCGATCTTTATCCACACGCAAAAGCGTAACCCTCAAACAAACCTCAAGGATGCTACAATGTAAGCGAACCTCGACGAAGATTTACTCTGTGACTCAGAAACTGACTGTGCATAGGTTCTGGGATTACCTATCGACCCATCAAGAATCAGCTCACCAGGTCATGCATCTCTTCTCAGATCGTGGCACACCGTACTCCTACCGCCACATGAACGGTTACTCGGGTCACACCTATAAACTGACAAAGCCTGACGGTACCTTCAATTATGTTCAGATCCACTGCAAGACCGATCAAGGTAGCAAGACCTTCACCAATGCTGAGGCCGGCAACATGGCATCCGAAAATCCAGATTGGCACACGCAAGATCTGTTCAATTCCATTCAAGATGGAGAATATCCAAGCTGGACATGTTATCTTCAAGTCTTGAGTCCAGAGCAGGCCGAGAAATTCAGATGGAACATTTTCGACCTAACGAAAGTTTGGCCTCAAAAAGACGTTCCCCTCCGACCCTTTGGCAAGTTCACCCTCAATAAGAACGCAGAAAATTACTTCGCAGAGATCGAACAAGTCGCTTTCTCTCCCAGCCACATGGTTCCTGGGGTCGAACCTTCGGCAGACCCCGTCCTTCAGTCCCGTCTCTTTTCCTACCCAGATACCCACCGTCACCGACTAGGTGTCAACTACCAGCAAATTCCCGTCAACCAACCCCTACGTGCTTTCAACCCATATCAGCGTGATGGCATCATGGCCGTTAATGGTAACTACGGCGCAAATCCTAACTACCCTTCGACTTACCGCGGCATGACATACAAACCCGTCAAGCCAAGCCAAGAACACGAGAAATGGGCCGGTGCAGCAGTAGCCCAGCAATTGCCAGTCACCGAAGAGGACTTTGTCCAGCCGGCAATGCTGTGGGAGGTCCTTGGCAAGCAGCCATGTCAGCAGGATAATTTCGTAGGCAATGTTGCTGGTCATTTGAGTGCCGCGAAGCCTGCTGTCAGGCAAAGAACTTATGAGATGTTTACGAAGATCAACAAGGATCTGGGAAAGAGGATTGAGCAGGAGACTGAGCCAATGGCGCCGCATCCTCAAAGTCAAGCGGCTGGTAACGCTCAAGCGAGACTTTGATTTTACTTGGCTGTCTGTTACCATTTTCGTCATTAGCCTCCAATCTTAAAGATATCCTAAATTGTTTTCATTATGCCAAATGCTGGTGCATGCATTGGAAATTTCTTTGGTATTTGCTGTTCCAGACAACTCAATGTCTCATCTCGGGGCATTCCACATGCAACCTGCTCACTCTTATGGACGATCAAAGGAACGCAGTCGTCGACTCCAACGGGCGATGACCCTCAATATCAGCCACTTTCTGGGCTTGCGCCTAGAAACATAATAATATTAGAGTTGTCTCGTGGGCCACGTGCCTGGGTTTTACTCCTGAACTTTGCGGCCTACCAGCATATCGGATAGCCTTTTCCTCGACTCCGCTTACATTTTCAATGTCCTCTGGTACTCCCCTGAATAAAATGACTCATCAGCGTAATCCTCTCCCACCATCCGTCATCAGTGACCCCCATCACCATTTCACTGAGCTCGGTATTCACTTGACGTGGGTCAGGGCTGGCAGACACAAGGGGGAACAGATATTTGTAGCTACTCGTATACCAGCGACGTAAACTATGGCATATCGCATATGATGAATACATACGGATAGCATAATTGTCGAGGCCATCAGGGCCCATAACAGTGCCATGGATTTCTTTCATCGCTGCGTCAAGAAGATCCCTTTGGCCAACGAAAGAGCCATAGCGTTCTAGGCGCTTGATGTCGATTTTCATGCGCTTCTTACCGGGCCCTGCAAGCTGGGCGACCACCTGGGGGTCGAACATCGTTTTAATAGTTTGATTCATGTTCTCGTCCTTCAAAGTGTCATTGATATGTAAGAGAAGTGTGATTTGATGCCAGACTTACTGTTGGTGCTATTCCTCACTCATCTTCCTCCTCTCCTTCACCCAACGGTCCTTGGATCTACGCAAACGTACGCCCTTTGATAGAAACCTCCTCCTTGCCCTGTTCACGTGCTGATGACTTGGCAATGTTATTGTTCGCAAGTCTGCGTTCAACTATATCAACCCTAGTAGTGCTCATACCTGAGATCCCAGCGCCGTAATGCTCTCGTCCTACTTCATCCGCAACATTCTTCAGCACATCTTCGTGTTCTGATTCAATGGATTATTTGAAGGCCTAAGGCTTCGAAGCTTGTTTCCGCGATATTGTCTTGCTGCGAGATCGTTTCGCTTGGCCCTCAATACCAGGGCTCTTTCTAGATCTTCAAATTGAGAGCGCGTAAGGCCCATAGCGACATGAAAGAGAAGCGATGACTTACTCTTTAATGGGCTTTGTTGCGCGCAGGTGCTGTGTTCTTGTTGACAGAATGTCCAGCTTCTGATTCAGTTGAAGGCTGTACAGCGAGTCCCTTTCTTGGGCAACTGCGGGTGCAGTCCAGAAGTCCTCGGTTTGGCGAACCCGAGCTACGAAGTTGCCTTTCCCTCTCAATTGAGAATGGGTTTTGGAGCTGCTCAGATCCCATGGAACCAAGTCGATGCATAGGGTAGATCATCGAGATAAGTATATTGACATGGAGACTGGATATGAGATTTTATATTTCTGATATCTAAGTTTGGCGTTCATTGGAAATCGCATAGAGCCGACATTGAGCGATTTCAAATGACCAATTTGAGTAAACATCATGTGGTTACAAAAATGGGGTTTTCCACTGCAGATGTTTGTGAATTCGATGAACAAGAGCAAAAAAATGGACATCTAGGGGAGAAAGGCCTTTTATGTCTTACAATCCTAATGTGTACGTTTCACGTATTTGAAAGTAGTTTTGGTCCGTCGTAGAATTTTGCGGACTGGTGAAGAATGGTAAGAAAGGAGTGTCTGAAGGAGTATGTTCTTTTAACTTTTCCAGTCCATGGGTGATTTGTACATCCTGTTGTTACAACAATGGATTCCGTCCGTCACATACGTGTACGGAAAGTGATAGAGAATAGTGAGAAAGGAGAGTGAGGGGAATATAATGATTAAGTATTCGATTCCAGGGAAGGTTTATCATATAAAGCATGCTCACGGGCGTGAAATAGCCAAGATTCTCCGGTCTGCTGCACGATTGCTGGCATTTCCCAGAAGTTTCTGAGGATGCACCCCGGGTACGCCAACCTGCAGATGCTGGTTTCTCCATATCTAACATTGACACTCGCTTTACCGCTTCTTGCATATTCGTCTTATTGAAGTTTATTATAACACATAAAGAATATTGAGTATCGACGGATGCATACTGGTCAATGTCCGCTCCTCTGGTTGTACCTAGCCTTGCCGAAAGTGAATGGGACATAGCGGTATTTGATCATGTGTTGGATTTGCCTCCGCACTAAATCATCATCAGCCTGACGTGCCCCCTGGGTGAAGACTGCCGCAAAACAGAGAATTGGGCTGCACAGGAGCACTCACTAGTTAATGAGAACAAGATTAGAAAATACTGTTTGGGAGGGCAAAGTCAGCGACTGTTTTTTCAATGGAGGATTTGCTCTCAGGATACGGATGAGCATGGCGAGACTTACCACCACTAACACCGGCCAAAATACCGGGATGTTGAAGACCCCGAACCATGAGCATATGAAAGAGAGAGAGATCGCTCTAGTGCTAGAGTGCCAGAACTTGAATTCTGGTAACCGCCTGATGAAAGGGCGGAATTCCTCGTCTTGTTTTGTAGGCAGCGTAGGTTGAGAAGCGTCGCCGTCTTCAATGTTTTCGTCTTGCGTAAGTGAAGGATCGAACTTGGGTTGTAAAAAGGCAAGGAAGAGGTTGAGGAGGTAAATTCCAAGAGAGTAGCAGACTGGATCAGACGAGATTAGCACCAGTCACTCAAGGCGAATCCAAGATGCAACGCTCAGCAGCTTCAAAAGTCTATATCGGCTTACCTATGTACCAGCCTTGCGCGAGAAGTATTCGGAGAAAGAAAAGTGAGAGGAGGACCGCCGTGCCAATCCAGCGATATGTGGTATAAGGTGTGGCCTTATCGAGGTAGGATTGGTACAGCTTTTGCGCACATCCCTGTTAGCCTGAATCATCATAGATTTCTGCCAACACGATTAGAAGCTGCAGCAGACTCACTCTGCCTATTTTGGTGGTTTGCGCGCTGACTGCTGCAAAAGGGGTGGTCTCTGGTTCCGGGGCGTTCATTCTCACTTTTGAAGGCGCCAAGCGCCTGTCGCGATTATTAGGGATCAAGTACTTCAGTGAATGCTCAGGTGATGGTGTTATGAAAGAAGTCTGTGACGGTGTGAGACAACCGCGATTTCTGGTTTGTTGGCATCTGGCGAGAAAGACTGATGGCCTCAAATCGATAAATCTTGAGATCGACGGCTAGTCTCGATGGGGCTATCTGAGGCTCTCCGCACCAGACCTCGGGATTGTGTCGTTACCGGCGTATAATTTTCGGATCTCCAATTGCGCAGTCTGTACAGCCACAGCGAGCTTCTTTGATTCTACAAATACATCAATATTGTCTGAGACCCATCAAAGTGTAACTTGACAAGTCTTCAAGCGTTTCTGAAGCGGTTTGGTGAGCCTATTGAATCTATCCTGCAGGTCCTTCGCCCTCGGATACAGCAAATGTCGTACGACTGCCAGATACACCTTTATCATGATTTCAAGGATCATAACAAGGCCCATAGCCTTAAGGCACCTATCTCCTTCAACATCGACGCTTGTCAGGTCATATTCCCAATCAGCAATAAAACAATATGAGAATATCCTGGTCTCCCTTCCGCAGCCGGGCGTTGGTCTAGGTGAGTCTTCGGGCTCTTCTAATGTATTTTCCACGATTACTCGCTGACATGTTAGTGGTCAATCAGTCACTCTCAACCGCCCGCGAGCCTTGAATGCGCTCTCTACCTCTCTCTTCGCCGAGTTGAACGATGCTCTACAGAGCTTTGACAATGACGACAGCACTGGAGCCATTGTCCTGACTGGCAATGAGAAGGCTTTTGCAGGTGGGAAACCTTTCACATAGTGATTGTCGTCTCGCTGATTTGACAAATCTCAGCGGGAGCCGACATCAAGGAGATGAAAGACATTACATTCAGCAAGGCTACCAATAGCAACTTCATCGCCTCTTGGTCCTCTACGATACTTGATGTTCGCAAACCGATCATCGCCGCGGTCAACGGACATGCACTCGGAGGAGGCTGTGAACTAGCTCTGATGGCCGACATAGTCTACTGCTCTGCTTCGGCAAGATTCGGCCAGCCGGAAATCAAGTTGGGTATAATACCAGGTGCAGGTGGCAGTCAACGGCTCAGTAGGGCAGTTGGGAAGAGCCGTGCTATGGAATTGATCCTGACTGGGAGAAACTTCACTGGCGTACAGGCTGCAGAATGGGGCGTTGCCTCTAAAGTATTCCAGACTGCAGAGGAGTGTGTGCAAGGAGCATTGAATACGGCAGGGGCAATCGCGTCCATGTCGGCTGTGTCAGTGCGAGCAGCGAAAGAAGTTGTGAATAAGAGTCAAGAGGTGGGTTTAAGAGATGGACTGGACTATGAGAGGAAGGCCTTCCATGGTTTGTTTGGGAGTAAAGACCAGAAAATTGGTAAGTCTAATGCAGATATGAACCAGGGCTCTGAATAACATGTTAATCCTCGATTAGGCATGACTGCTTTCGTCGAGAAAAGAGCGCCGGAGTGGTCAAACCAATAGAAGGCTTGATCACTACAGAGGAAATGACCTAGACTTGTCAGCAGATAGAGACGATTGCTCCCTTGCATGACATGACTGGTACCGTTCAGGTGATTTCACTACCATTCAGAGCGATCTCCATTTATCTGTTTCAACGCTTGACCTAGGGATAATCTCTTTGGCGATGAAGGTGTTTTGAAAATTTGCAATTAGAACATGTACAGTACCAATAGATGCGCAGACATCACTGTTAGTACTGAATTCGCTTAAGTCGTTCCAATGCTTTCTATATTCTAGCTGCTGATAGATTTTGTCCCGGTTCACGATATATCCGAGACACCTAAAGTAGCAGGCCTAGACCACCGAAAGCTTGGCCTCATGGGTGGTCTAACGGCTCACTAGCCGGGTGGAGCCCCACTACGTCATTTGCATCGCGCGTCACGCGGTTCTGACTTGGTCAATTCCTGGATTATGAAACGCATACGAATATGTACCTTCATTAATTATTGCAACAGCGAAACCTGTGCGCAATTGGATACTCCACGATGGCTTCGCGTGAATCTACCTCTATCGCTGGAATCCAAGTCAAGCAAGACTTTGGGTATGGTCTTTCAACAAAGTCGCAGGTGCCTCAATCCCGAAATGGAGAACTCCAGCCTGGACAGTCTAAAGCATCAAGAGCATTGACTTTGGCCGGATATTTCGTCTCAGGATGTATGGCGTAAGTACTTCGGAATTGTCTTAGTTTCTCATACTTTTCATGGCAATCTCTTTTGGCTAACGTGTCGTAGCATCAATGCATCGCAGTTCCTGGGCGCACCTCTGTACCTGGTCAACCAAGACTGGTATAATGCTTGGATAGCCTTCACAAAACAATCATGGGGCTTGCTCACAATGACCATGACTCAGTGGTGGGCGCCAACTATAGTAAGAGTCAGTGGAGATAGTACGATGCGAGGACAATTACTGCAGACTACAGACGGGTCGCTAGTTTGCAATTTTCCACAAAGAATGGTCTTGATCGCCAATCACCAAATCTATACAGACTGGTTATATCTCTGGTGGATTGGGTACGCGGCTGGCATGCACGGTCGAATCTATGTTGTGCTTAAAGAGTCATTGAAAAGAATACCTGTCATTGGCTGGGGAATGCAATTCGCCCAATTCATATTTCTCAAGCGAAAGTGGGAACAAGACAAGCCTCGAATGGCAGCCCATCTGCAAAGGTTCAACAATCCTAAGGATCCGATGTGGCTTATGATGTTTCCCGAAGGGACTAATCTAGCGGATAGCACTAGAGAAGCAAGTAAGAAATGGGCAGAAAAAAATGGAATCAATGATATGCAGCACACACTGCTGCCTCGAAGCACTGGACTCCAATTCATTCTACAACAGCTAAGGGAGACGGTCGATTATGTCTATGACTGCACGATTGCGTACGAGGGCGTACCTCGTGGAGAGTTCGCTCAAGATATCTTTACCGTGGGCGCCTCTTACTTTGGAGGCCGGCCTCCAAAGTCCGTAAACATGTATTGGAGACGTTTCAAGGTCTCCAATATCCCCTCGGATGACCCCAAGAAATTCGAGCTTTGGCTCAGACAGCGTTGGATCGAAAAAGACAAATTTATCGAGGATTACCTTCGTACGGGACGTTTTCCAGCCGACAAAGGTTCAAGCAAAGACAACAAAGGCCAGAATATCAGCGGGGCCGGCCACGTTGAAGCTGAGATCAAGCCAAAGTACTGGTATGAATTCCTTCAGGTGTTCGCTCCGATTGGTCTGTTCGCCTTAGTCCTGTACATGTTCTACGGCGCATTACCTGCTGAGGTCCTGAATAAGATCAAGTCGATCGATCAGAGAACCGTGCTGAAAAAGATTGCCGCTTATCAGAGAGGTGAAATCAAGATCCCTGATCAAAATAAATTGAAAGCTGCGGCCGCGAAAGCCCTGCAGGATCAGCAAAAGAGTGGAGGCAGTAAGCTTAGAAATGCAGCTCTAGCTCATGGGGTTGTGACCTTAAATGGTATCCCACAGAAAGATTTTCCCGCGAAAGGACTTGGAACCCAAAGTGAGAAGAAATCAACCAAGGCAAAGAAACTTCTAATTAAGGCCAAACCTTCCCGGAAGACTCCATCAAAGCCTAAAACGGTCACTCTCAATGGGGTGCCTTTGAAAGACTTTCCTGCCAAAGGACTTGAAGAAGTAGCCGGCGTCCCCGAGGTACCATCAACGGCTACCCAGCAAAGTGCCAATAATACCTCGACCTCGTCTACAAAGAGCTCTGTACCTCAGAAAGCAAAAGTCAATGGGACTGCCATCAAGAAACCCCAGTCGCAGCCAAACGGCACGGCGCAAATAAAGAAAACGGCTACAAAACAGCCTGCCTCGTCGGGTACCAAGACGGCCGAGAAAACGGATGGTGCTGGGTCAGCAACGGAACCGACCTTGATACCCAAGAAGGCTGAGCCAAAAAAGTCCACAGTGAAGCCCGCTGCGGGAGCCTTGCCAGACAAGTCAGCTACCAAGCCAAAAACATCATCTGTGGCTCCAAAAGCTCCAACATCAGAGGCACCGGAAGACAAGCATGTTGAAAGTGCCGAAGTGCGAAAGGCTAGGAAGAAATTGGAGCTTCGACAAGGCAAACAAGAACCGAAAAGGAAGACACGGCGGGCTGTGGGAGGATCGGCTCCAGCGACTTGAACTAAATAATTCTCGAGATGGCATTGTCAAATCTAGTGCTTCGCATTACAGAAACGTGCTGATACCCCTTTGGTACCTATGCCAGCCACATGGCCATTAACATCATCGGTTTAATCTAGATCCTCTCCGCAATTTCGGTATCGGGTACCATTGGAGATAAGAAAAGGTCAAATAATCGTGACTTGTACATCCGAAGTTCGAAACGTCTCTTTTCATATGCGCAATTTCTATCATTCTCTGACTATCATCATCTGAATATTCTGCGGTGAACAAAGTGACAACAGTCGATCTCGAATTTGTTAATGCTCTGTTGTGAATCCCTTTCGAAGGATAGGAAAGTCAATGTTCTTCACGGAGAATGGATGTTATGAATTCGACATATCCATAGACCGAGAACGTGATTTCTTACCTCGATTTGGATAGGAATCAAAACACAAGCTCACTCGCGATCGCGACGAAAGGAGTTTACACAAGGGAAAGGGATGACATTTGAGGAAACCTTGGCCAGGTGATCAGTGCGGTGTCACGGCATGAAATTGATGCTCAGATCTCGCTCTCTATGTATGATCGCCGTTCAACAACGCCATTCATTGTGCGCTTCCTCGACTGAGTCAAAACATAATCTAGCTCAGACCCAATGGGTTCTGGGCATCTTGCTTGGCGCCTGTAGCACCTTTGGCAGTATCGCTCACACCGGATGTGGTATCGCTAACAGCGCCTCCTGCACCTTTCGTGGTGTTTCCAACCGTGTCGGTTACGCCTTTTGTTGTGTCACCAAGAGTGTTGCCCACTCCGCCGACTGCGAGCTTGGTTAGATATGTCGGCGGCAGGGCACGATAGGCACGAAGGTTACATACCGGCATCACCAGCAGTATTAGTCACGCCACCAGCAGTCTTGCCAACGGTGTCGGTCACACCGCCGAGAATACCTGGATTGTGATGTTAGCCTCTGAAGAAAGAATCCCTGTAACGCCATGTAAGGCACTGCTGAGGGAAGAGGATCGTATCGTAAAACCCGTGCATCGCAGGAAAGAGTGTACTGGGCAGAAGACTAGAATCGGAACATACCTCCTACTTTGTCTGCCATAATGAATATCTTAGGGATAGTTTAGGATAGCTAGGAGCTCTATTAGCCCACGTCCGCAATATGTGTGAGAGATACACACATGATCTATAGAAGTTTGAGGGTCTCTGTACGATTCTATGGGAGAAGGAGGTGGAAAAATTCACTAGGAGGGGAGCCGCCAATATAAGTGAACACTGTCGCATACAGCCTAGAGGAGGGGCAACTCGCATGACGTGCAGATCGAAGCCAAAAGCCCCACCAAACCCCGCCCCACCATGAAACCTGCGCCTCGAACAAGGCGACGCAGTCCAGACTCCAGCATGCTTTTTGCCGCTCAAATCCAGTTTCGCACCGAAACTCGGAGCTTCTTTATCACTTACTTAGATAGCGAAAGCCACAGTGCTCCGACGTCGTCAACGTGACCGTTTTATAGTCACAGAGATATGGAGGGACACAGAAAGATGGAGATACCGTCAATACAGGCTGACTGGAAGACGATTGTTAGGCAGTAGAGAGGGGTGCCAGCAAACAATAGTTCAATTGATAAAGTGGGGACATTGTCAGTCAATTAAGGCGGAATGAGTGTGTCAAAATCACTGAAGCAACTCTATAACATCGCTGCGGCACAACTTAATTGACAAGCTGAGAGTTTGAGATGTATGAATCGTCGTGTCCCAGGCTGTCTTTCTTCTTCAGCAATCCTTGACTGGCTTATTTCCAGATGGCAGCGCATGATGAATTTTTTCATTGCCTCTAAAGCACGGGAGATTCTAGGCTAATAAGTTAGCGCAGAACCGCCGACCTATCGGGGGCGCTTATATAACGTCGTAGGCTCGAGTTATTTTATCCTATACCTATACCGGAAACCTTACTTTTTAAAAAAATAAATTTCGAGTCCCTACTAAAAGTCGACCGAGTCGTAATTTTCGTAATTAGACGAAATATCGCTATAACCGTTATCTAAAAAATAGATATATCGAATCTAATACTTTCGATAATCGATATTACTCTTTAACCCTATATATAAGAGGAAAGATATTAATAGAGCGTTTTTACTCGTATATACGTCGCGAATAGGTATTTTTATCGTCTAATCTATTAAGATTCCTATCTAACTCCCTACCTCTACGGCCTCTACCCGTCCTATTCGATTAATTAAGTAAATAATATCGCAATTTTCGTTTCTCGTAGTCTAGAAGCTTATTTTCTTAATATTTTCTTAATATTCGAGGTTTCCGGTATAGACCTCCTACGGAGAAATGCCCTTAGGCGCTAAATTTCGAACTAAGTAGGGGGGTCTAATTTAGAGACAATTTTTCTAACGGTCCGCTAAGCTTCAACCCTACGCCCGTACGATTCTTGATACTACGACGCTTATCTTATTTGTGCATAGAACCTCTTTGTCACACCGTCGCAATTCTGCTAAAGATGAAAACATGGCGATGCAGCTAATCAATGGTCTATGGAAGCGGCTGATACTCCTGTAGTATTAGATAAAAGGCTTTCGTTTACAGCTTTTTGCAAAAACACTAGCGAAGGCGCTAGTGGGAATTTTTTTTTGGCGCGACTACGAGAAGTAGGCTAATAAGTGAAATCGATTATATAGCCACTGTAGACCGTTTAGATAGCTATTAAATAGAAAGAGTTATTAGATAATTATTAGACCTCGCTATTTACTAAATAATTAGCCTGAATTTTAGCGATATAGCGATGTAGCCAAATATTAGCTATATAGCTAAATAATAGCTATATAGCTAAAGAATAGCTATATAGCGATAGAGTTAAAGATTAGCTATATAGCTAAACAACAGCTATGTAGCGATGTAGCTAAACAATAGTAATGTAGCTAGATATCATCTATATAGCGATAGAGCTACTCGTTTCGGGATAGTCCGCAACCTATAGTCCTATTTAGATTATTAATCATCCCTAGCCACAGATTTGTAGGGCGCATAAACTTCTCTTTTCCACTACGTATACTACGTACACGCGATTTATATCACAACTACGGGGAATAGGTCCGAACAGATAGCTCTATAAACCGCGTATCTATATATAGTATTATAATATATAGATATAGTATAGGTGTAGTGCGTAGAGTGTAGTAGGGTGCGTGCTCAGCCCTATATCTTAGCGAGTCTTAGCACATCTGTGCGGAGCAATTATAGTAGAGGCATAGTATTAATCCTTCTACTCGGCGACAGCGAGGTCGTACGACAGTAATATTATAGATATATATATACTTAATAGCTCCGGAGGGTCGCTAGACTAAGGAGCGTATTAAGTCGGGGAAGTAAAAGGCGTATACTAAACGTCTTAAGAAGGAGGAGGAGGAGGCGATTATATAGGGTCTATTATCGACTTTCTCCTAGCGGGTCTTTAGCGATAACACTAAGGCCGTAGGGGATAACGAGGAGCCATTATTCGATCGCGATAATAATAGCGACGTCTAGTTCGTTAGGTCACAGCCTCGTAAGGAGCGTAGCTAATCACCGGTAGCTATATAGAACCTATAGAACTAGGCCGATTTTAATAATATCGATAAGTTTCCCTCTTTACTATTATCGCTAAGGGTAACTACCTCAGCGAGTGCTCCACCTCTTATCGCCTAGCCCGATCGACGTAGCTAATAGCAAGGCCTCTCTATATCCTAGGTAGACCCTATACTAACTACTCGGTTAACTAGAGTATCTAGGGGTATCGTGCCGAAGAAGAGTAAGAAGTTAGAATCGTAGGAGCGATAAACCCGCGTACGGGAGGAGAAGAAGCAACAACGTATAGCTAATCAGGAGGTCGCAAAGGATAATAAACAGGCGAAGTTAATAAAGCCTAGAGAAGAACTAGTTAGTTAATTAGCTAATTATTTGCTCAGTTCGTCGCTATAGATAGACTAGTTAATAGAAAGAACTAATAGAGCTTACTTACCACAACGTATGCGACTCCGCTCCACCTTCCGCTCCACCTCTATAGCTACTAAGGCGACGACGACGTATAGTGTAGGTGGAGGTGGATGACGGTAATAGGTGGTGGTGGAGGTGGATAACGTTAATAGGTGGTGGTAGTGTGGCTGGGGATAATTAATAATCCAAATAGGACTATGGATTGGGGACTGTCCCGAAACGAGTAAGCGATAGAGTTAAACATTAGCTATGTGGCCAAACAACAGCTATATAGCCAAACATCAGCTATGTGGCGATGTAGCCAAATATCAGCGCGATATAGCGATATAGCTAGATGGTAGCGATATAGCTATATGGCTGATAGGCTCTATTAAATAGGCTACATAGCTATTATATCGCTACATAGCTAATGTTTGGCCACATAGCTGTTGTTTAGCCATATGGCTAATATTTGGCTATATTGCTATTGTTTGGCTACATCGCTATATAGCTGATATTTAGCTACATAGCTGTTGTTTGGCCACATAGCTGTTATTTAGCTATATAGCTAATGTTTAACTCTATCGCTATATAGCTAATACCTAGCTACATCGCTACATAGCCGATATTTGGCTAAATAGCCCTATATAGCTACACAACGTCTTAGAAGTCCTATCCCTTTCCTTATAAGCGGAAGGCTAGCTCTAAAATTTAGCGTACCCGAAGGTATTTTAAAGGTCTAATTTATCCGTTTAGTAAGTTAGCTTACTCTCAGAATCTACTAAGAGGTGAGTAGACTAATTAGGTAAGTAGAGAGGTTATATACTAATATTTAATACAATTATTTAATATAAGTTAGCCTTACTTAGCCTTAGTCTATACCCGATTAGGTAATATAACGGAATATTCCGCCTCCGCTTCTATATTTCCTCTTTCGTTAATTTAAATAACTACCTTCTCCTATATCGCCTCCTTCCTTAACTTATTATTATTATAGACTCTATTATTAAAGGGGAAATAGTTCTCGTTAGTCTAATCGTCTTAATCCTTACTAGTTAGGCTATACTAGCTACTATACCGCGTTATCTATATATTACGCCCGTTAAGTACGAGATAATCGATTTCGATTTAAACGAATAGCTACTAGAACGACTGCGAAGAACTATAAGGTTTACGAAGGATAAGATATATTAATTACTTATATACTTTAACCTAGAAAGTATAGTCTATCGGGGTCGTAGAAACCCTATACTAGAATTCGCTATTTACCTTCTCCTATATAAATTATTATATCTACGGCTATTATTCGAATTATCTACTCGGTTTAGACGAAGTCTATTATATTTATTAGTCGTCCTTAATAACGTACTCGAATACCTACGGAATCGCTATACCTCTATCCTATAATAGTACCTAAGTCTTACCTATAATCGAGTAAGGAGATATATACGGGCGGTAAAGAGGTTAGGAAATATACGTAGTAGGAGTATTATATAGGGGCTTATCGATAGAACGTTTAGAAGGCTAGTAAGACCTAAGAAAAGGTAATACTTCTAGTACTCCGCGTATAAAAAGTCTTATAGTATAGGGTAGCTAGTAATTACCTACCCTAACCGTCTTATCGGTTCTTTCTATAGACCTTTCGAAGGTAAAATAAATAATATTATTATACTATAGATGTTAGGCATCTCGTAGCGACTCCGAGACTTATTCTACGGGAGACGCTAGTATAACCTCTTCGGCGATAAGGCGTACGTTTACTAAGACTTTATTATATATTTATATTAGGGGTAGATATCTAAACGGAGAAAGAGGTTTAATATATCTATATTAAAAGTACGCGTTATAGTAGAATATAGCTTCGGTCTAACGTAGAATCTATAGGTTTAAATAATAGTTAAAATCTAGGCTATAGCTAGTAGGAGACCTCTATAAAGTGTCTATTTTATTAATTAACTACTATAACTACTTATATAGGAATTAGATTAGGAACCGGTTCGGAATAAAACCTCCGACTCTATATTAATATTTAAGTATTATTAAACCTAATAGCTAAATATACCTTACGCCTTAAAGCTACTTTAAACGTAACTACCGGGCCTAATATAGAGAAACCTCTACGGCCGAAATCTAGTCGATTAAGCCTATCTCTAGAAGAAAACTATTTTAGCGTAGCCTAATTAGGCCTAGCCTATTACTCTAGGTAAAAAATAACCTTCCTCTATTATCTCTCTATCCTTCCTATATACTATCTAGCTAATTACTAGCTAGGGCCCCCCCCCCCCCCCCCCGGCCTCCGCCCTACCCCTACGGGGTTACTAGTTATAAACCCGACGGCTAGGCCCCTCCCCTTCTCTTATTACCTCTTCTAACGGTTCCTACTAGATATCGAAAAGAACCTCCCTTCTCTCCTCCTTTCTTATATACTACTAGACTACGTACTTCGTAGGTCGGTAATTAGTAATCCCGTAGGGGTAGGGCGGAGGCCGGGGGAGGGGGGGGGAGGGTAGCCGTAGCCGGTAGTTAGTAAGATAGTATATAGGAAGGATAGAGAGATAATAGAGGAAGGTTATTTTATACCTAGAGTAATAGGCTAGGCCTAATTAGGCTACGCTAAAATAGTTTTTTTCTAGAGATAGGCTTAATCGACTAGATTTCGGCCGTAGAGGTTTCTCCGTATTAGGTAATAGGTATATATATAGTAATACTATACCCTCCTTAATACTAAACGTAGTACTCGCCTTTTAATAGGTAGTTAAGGCTTCGTCTAGGCCTTCGTCTCCTTATTACGCTTCTCTACCTCGTCGTCGCTATACGTAGTAGGTCCTACCTCGCCGTCGCTATACGTAGTAGGTCCCACCTCGCCTACTCCTACTCCTACTCCTACTTCTACTATAGTCTCGCCCTTCCCTTTTATATCCTATCGAATAGCTATAATATTATTATTATTAATATTTAATTGTCTAGTAATAGAATTATCCCTCTCGAGCGACTCCTCCCCCCTTTTAGAGATCTCCTCTATCTAGGCGTTAATAGCCTTTCCTAATAGGTTATCCCTCTTCTCGTACTTATTCCTTAAATAGTCGACCTTTCGGATAAATTAATCTATATATTCCTCGTAGTTAGATATCTTCTAGATAAGTTAATCTATTTATTAATTACTAGCCGATATACCTACTCCTCCCCTATCGAGATACTAAATAAGTAACTTCTCTATATTTATAAATCTAGCACCTAGACTCCCTAGTACTCGTTCTCGCCGTCGTCGCTTTAGTATTTTAGCCTACTTCTTCTTTAGAGTCTTCTTCGGAGTCTTCTTCGGAGTCTTCTTCGGAGTCTTCTTTAACTTTAAAGCCTACTATTACTCGAATTACCTCCTTTATCGAGGATTAAGACTAGCGTCTATCTTACTACTCGAGAGATCTATACGCCGTCGCCGTCGCCGGCGTAAGTATAAGTATAAAGCGTTTACTCTAGAGGTAGAAGGGCCTACTCTATCTACTCCGAGTCTATTATATAGTTAAGGAGATAGTTAAGGAGATAGTTAAATTTAAGGAGATAGAGTTAAACTATTATTAAGGCCTTGTTGTTAAGGGAAATCGCTACTAGGCAACCTTAAGTTACCTATTGGGCGAATGGAGTCACCTATTAGGCGAATAGAGTTACCTATTAGGTAAAAGGCTTAGCGTACTATATATATAGGTAGATAGCTTTTATAGATAGAGACCTAACTAATTTAACTACTACAATTTTATACGTTTACTTATTCTATCGCTTATTTTTACTAATAATTAGTAGTAATACTAGACTAAGACGGTATCCTATTTATCGTCTATACTAGTAACTCTTAGTTACACTAGTACGTCCTCTACTATCCTATAGTCGCTACTCTCGACTCCGTTCCTCCGTAACCTAACTTATTTTCTCCTCACCTATATCGACTAACGTCTAGTTACTCGACGTCTATAAATTATTATCGAGCGATCGATTATCGACACTATAGAATTAAGAGAAGGAAAATTATATACCTCCTCTTACCTATACTACTAGTCCGAGGCCTAGACTAACTACCTATACGTTATTCTAGGAAGGACTACCCTACTATTTCCTAGCCTATAGTTACTATTTCTAGTAACTACTAAGTAACTTCTATTTACTTTTACCTAGTTTAGTTCCTAATCCTAGATTTAGTTCTATATTTCCTTATTCCTTCGATAACTCCCCTTATTTTCTACCCTTCTATCCTACTCGTCCCTAGCCGGTTATCCTCTTCTCTCCTAGAGATATTCTCTTACTCTACGAGTATATATTTAGTTACCGTAGCTCCTCCGTTTACGATTAACGAGGAGACTCGTCTACTTTCGCTTTAACTAAGTACTTTCCTTTAGACCTTATATCC
>JAABUP010000837.1_pt1 | contig 66279 bp, 97 predicted proteins | sample 5559201 | NCBI WGS metagenome assembly JAABUP01 (sample SAMN10711887, study PRJNA513373) | rock metagenome | isolation source: Antarctica rocks | place: Antarctica
CAGATAGAACAAACTTGAAGGCACGTCCTGCAGGACAAACTTTCCTTAGAAGCCATAAGGTGGCTGTGGAAACCATTTGCAATTGCAGCTTCTCATAGTAATCAGAGATTAAGTGCCCAAATGCTGTTGTTCATTACATGTGCACCATCTTGCAAACAATGCAGTGATGCAGTTCAGTAGTGAGTTCTTGTGTAGTCATGCAGCTTGCAATGCTCAGGCAGGCAGTGCACATTCACATCAGCATGCTGCCAAATGCTGTCAACAGCATGATGCAGCAAGAAGGCACTTTTCTGTCTGGTTGTCAAAGCTGCACAACGGTGAAATGTGCGCACCGCAGGTGCATAGCCTGATAATGCGCCACTCAGGACAAGCCCAGCACCTCCGCCCCCTTGCCAATTAGAATGGTCAAATTGTGATACCCTGCTGCCAGATACCCTGTGCTCATGGCTGGGGCACTCATGTTCGTTGTTGCTGCAGTTCAAACACATGTCAGCTGAACTTCAGCTCTGCACAAAGCCCCTCCTGATGCTTTGCTTTCACACACAACGGGTACTGACAAGCACTTTGAGCAATCAGCAAACCTTGAATGTGCACACAAGGTGTGGCGTGCATATGCATGGACAGTCTGCTGTACATGGCAAAGAGGTGCATGACAACAACAAGCAGGTGACATTGTAGCCTCAAGCAACACTGTCCACCACATTCTGTGTGCTGCAGTCTGGCTACACATGATTTGCATCTAGCTCACTTGTATTGAGAACAAGAACATTCTCGATATAAGCCATTGCGCCATTGTCAGCCGCAAGGTAAAAGTCATAATTGGCTGATGCTGGCACATTCAGATATGTGAACAAGGACGCTGCCCAATTGGAGAAAGGATTTTTGTTGGCGGTGGAAGAAGCTGAGCCAAGCTGCACATCATTTGCAGCTGGTTACATTGCATGTTTCACAGCTGGCAATGCCAACCGCTCTCCAATGCGCCGTATGTGACAACACGAGTGGCAAGCCAGTGATGACTTAGGTGTGGCAGGCTTTACGCCAGCTACAGTCACACTCTGACAATGAAAGGCTTACGTTCATGCTCCAAAACCCTGGCATGCTGCTAGATGTCAAGTTGGGAATGAGGAAGGTATAATTTGGTGTAAGACTGGCATAGTTTGGGAACCCTGCCAATTTCCCCTCGCTGCTCAATGGGGCGCTGACATTCCAGTACATCTGCAACAATGCATGTGATCTGGTCACGGCCACGATGGGTGTCCATGTGCCGAGAGAATGGTTTCAGGTCAGTCTGGCTTGCTAGCGGCTGAGGATCAACAGTCACGTGATCAAAGCAAGTTGCTTGGCATCTTGGTTGGCTGAGCAGACCTGCTCTATGAACCCGTTGTACCCTCCAGACGGTACAATAGGTGGGGGCGGAGGTGGACTTTGTGCTACAGCCGTGTGTGCGGAGAACAACACAAGCAACAGCATACCAGGCATCAGTGTAGCACCAGTGCCGACAGCGCCAGTCATTGGACTGTACGCCTTGGCAATTCATACCATCTACAGTGCTGAAGAATGCCGTCTTCGACGCAATTGGAACGCAACATCTGTCACTCTGCAGGGCATGCAGTGACATGATACTGAGCCAGATTCCTTTGTCCGTCAACTTGAGTCAAAATGCAAGCAGTGCAAGTAGGTCGAGAGGGCCCTGATGCGCATAGCACCTGCTGTCACATTGACATTTTCCAGCTTCAACCATGGAACGACGTTGGGAGTGGGCTTCCTGCTCAATGATTGTGATCAAGTCGCAACAGTGCGTCAATTAAAAACAAGACTGTACAGTGCTGCAGTCTTTTGCTAAAACATTCTTAGCACCTTGCATTCAGATCTGCTGAATCCCAACAACCCAAAGCTGTTCAGCTCACGCAACAAGTGGTGCACAGCAAGTGTAAACCTCCCTTTGCTGCATGATGCAGCCTGCATCCCAGCAACAGCAGTTCCTCTCATTGCAGTCCTCATTCATTTGTTAACGAAGCTGGGAGTCAATGCGTCACGACTGTCGGTGTCAGTTCCGCTTTCGCTGTCGCGTCGAAATTTTAGGAAATTGCAACTGTGGACGCCGTCCTGCAGATCGCATCCGATCCGGCTGGAGCGCCTTTGGACGTTTAGGTTGCGAATAAGTCGACATGCGCTCTTAGCTGTCTAAGTGACGCATCAAACTCACCCGAACAAGTGTTGCTGAGGCGACGTACAAGCATGTTTCGGGCAGCTACCTTTCCATCGCCATCAAGTTTCTAGCTGTGCACTGTGCTGCGAGTTCTTGTGGCCCGCTGGGTTCGCTGCTATCGCGGGCCTTGCATGCTGACGGTCACAGGTCACGGAGCATGTCCCCTGGGCCCAAATGGGCAACCATGGTGTCAGCAGTAGCGCTCCTTTGCTTGGGCGCCCTGTTGACCTATACACACAACGTGCGACACTGCCGCAAACGCTCCATGATCGATCTTGCCACAGTGACTTGCGTATCAGCTCGCCCACGTTTGCAGGCAAGTAGCGTTGTGGCACCGGCCTCATCGGGAAACGCGTTCTGGAGAGTGGCAGGCGAGTGGCAGTTCTGCTTCAACGCCTATGCTGCTTGGTGCAAACGATGAATTTGTGTAGTCCATCTTCTGTTGCGTGTGCAGAAGGCCCCTCAGCATCACAGAACAAGCACTTGAAGGCACCAACGCTCAGCAAGCAGCTGGTCAGAAAGCATGCGCTCAATAACACCATCATCATTGCCTTTGCAAATGCCAATCATATTGACTACACCTTCAACTGGCTCACCTATGTGTTTGCCAACAACATCACCAACTACCTTGTGGGTGCTGTTGACTCAACAACTGCAAGGACGCTGTCCAAGGCTGGAGTCAACTTCTTTTCAATGTACGACAATGTAGCAAATGGGGCCATTGAAATGCCTGAAGGTAATTTCATCCTCTCTGACCTTACACTCTATCATTGAGTCACACAATGTTTACTGTGCATTTTTCTATCAAGCCTGTGCAAAGAATTGCCTCAGGCAGACAGGCAGCTGTGAATGACATGGCCGTGTCAGTGCATGAGCAGGGCAGCTTTTGTCGTACACATTAGCAGTCAATAGACGCACTCATTTCCATGCACAAGCTAGCAAATCCTGCATCTGCTGCCTGAAAACACTTTGAGATCACCTGTGACAGGCTCAAGCTAATTGGCTCTTGCAATCTGACAACTGCCGCGTTTCCCTTCTGTAGCATCTGAAAGCACGTGCATACCTTACAGGAGACCTAGCATTCTTGTCGCCAGGCTTTCTGTCCATTGGTCTGCACAAGCTGGCATTCATCAGGACCATTCTTGGGTACAAGGTGGATTTGGTCTGTTCAGATGTAGACACAGGTTGATCCTGAACCCGCCCTGTTTTGGTGTTGCCGTGCCTCTCATGTCTCATATTCAATGCATCATTGTTACACGCATACACTGCATTGACAGGCTATTGGTTGAATGTGCTACAATCATGTCATTGCTTGTCTACCTTTTGCATCCAGCACCTTGTCCAATAACTGGTGGTCATGCAATGTATCTTGCCATGTCTTTTTGGATCTGCAAACACATGCTGAGGATGACTGGAGTCGTCATTATGCTAGATCTCTCCCTTGTTGCTCTTCAAAGTTTGTTTATGACTCGCTTTACAAGCAAACACGTAGCAAGAGGTGGTTCAAGCAGACACTGGTTCATGTTCAGCTGAACAAGCTTGACCTGTTTGGACGTGCAATGCTGGCCCGCACTGGCCATCTATGTATTCACATGAGTTCTGTCTACAACCTCTGTCCACACATCAGTCTTGGTCCTGATTTGCAGCCAGAGACTGCATGACTCAGCCACTGTCAGGGCATGAGTCACCTGCATGAGGAGTGTGCCATGATGGATTGCAAAGCTGACGTATCTTGACCTTGATATGTATCTGCACAACCTGCAATATCTGAGGTCAGATGATTGTGTCTGCACATTCTTGTCAAGAACTATGCTCCACTTCCATCGCGCTCCCCAGATTTGCTGTTGCTGTGCAGTTTGGCTGCAGAACCCACTGCCCTACTTTGCGCGGTTTCCAGAGGCAGACATCTTGGTCAGTTCTGATGCAACAGCTCCAACTCATGATGATGAGGGACTCGAAGATCCTCAAGTCATTGGACGTCATGACCTCAACATAGGTGAGCTGTAGATTGGTGAGCTCCCTGGGCTTGCACCTGGATGCAGCCTTGCAACCTGTTGTTTGGGAAGTCGCAGACCCAAGCTGGGCGTGTACTGCTCTGCAAGTCAGTTTTGCATGTCTTTGAATTATGTGTTGCTCCTTGTTCAAACAGGTTTATTCAAGCACAAGATTGGCTTTGCTGCTGCTGCTGCTGCTGCTGCTGCTGCTGCTGCTGAAAAGCTTCACAGCCTCATAGTTCTGCGCTTCAGCTTGCGTCGGCCTCTGATCCTGTTGTTTTTTGCTGCTAGGCATGATGATGCTGAGATGCACCAAGAACATGACCCTCTTTGTGGACGCATGGCAACAACAGCTACAAAGGAAAGATGTGCAGCACTGGGACCAGGGAGAATTCAACGCGCTGTTGCGTATCAATATGTTCAAGAATCACTTCTCATGGTGGGATCATACAGACACCTGGGACAGGTATGCCTGGTACTGAACAGCTCTTGGCGGCAGAAAAGTCACCCTACCATGCTGCTGATGCTAATATAGACATGCAGGCACGTACCAAGATCTATGTGTTATGTCACATGCTTGGGTGTCTGCATGGTCTGGCACCATGCTCTGTATGCTTGTTCATGCTGCTTGCTATAGTGCATGGATTGTCCATAATCATGATTTTGAGCACCATGATCGGTTGACCTGCAAACTGTTGCGGGAGCACTCTTGAGTGGTGTGCAGGATTTATAAGCCCAAAGCAACTGTGGCCCAGAACAAGCGAGTTGTTTGGGCGTACAATCATTCAGTCACTGTTGGGGTGCTGCCTGTGTCCATGTTTGCCAATGGTCACATCTTTTTCACACAGAAGCTTTACGAGGTGTGAGATGTCATGCACTTCCTGCTCACTGTCTTTTGGCCACCTATGCATCATTGTTGCGCCACAACCATCAAAGAATTGACCATGAGGTTTTGCTGAGAGCGTCTTCTGATGAGAAAGCTCAACAGCATAACCCATCAGGTTGTATGTAGATGCCCAGCTTGCGTGTGTAACCTGAGACACCATGACTCATCTGCAAGGCGTGTCGAGTACATACACTGTCCTCTGCTTTGTCTTGGTCAGACTGCCTCACCACAGGCAATTGCATATTCCTCAGCACAGCTGCTGGCAGTGCAGCGTGCTTGAAGTTACCTTCCATTTATGAGTCGTCCCAGATCACATTTGTAGATCTGTATGCCACATACACAGAGTGTAAGCTCGTACAGTGCACCGTGACGTTGCCGCTCAGCAATGTCCTTCTGTTATGTATGAAACTGGCGCCATTTGGTCTGTGCTCACTTCCTCCCAGCCTCTCAATCCAACCTGACAGCAATTGTGCACTTAAAAGGCAGCTGCTGGTTTCACTCTGTTGCCTTCCCTTCACATTTGCCATGGCTTTGCAGAAGCTGAGGTCTCCGCTGCATTTTGTCCACGCTAACTTTATTGGCGGCGGTTTCAAGCGCCATAGATTCCGGGAGTCGCAAATGTGGCTGTATGACAAGCCTGCCTATTACAATGTCGACCACCTGCTGTCCTTTGACATGCGCACACTGCAGCCTCCAGCCGACTGGCTGCAGCTCAATACAAGACACCGAGTGCAATTCCATCTGGAAAACATTGGGACTCAGCTGCAGCAGGTACCACTGTTCCCTTGGGGGTTGCTTAATGACAGGGACATTGACTATGACCGGCAACACAAAGGTGCCTTCGAAGACAGCCCTGCCCAGGTGTTGCCTATAGTTTATGCCCACAGCTTTTGTGTCTGTCATGGTTATGCAGTAGGCCCACAGCTTTATGTGTTGACAGCATGAAAATGCATCAAGCAAATGCTTCATCTCTACAAAAAATGTCCGTCTGCTAGCCCAGCGCCCAAAGGGTTTTGTGCATACACTGCCTGGATGCTTCATGCATGCACACTGGTCTCAGACATCGGCAGTGCATATATACAACACTTTGGACACACACATTGTGCATTGGCGATATGAGTCAAGCTCATGCTTATGACATTGGTTCTGGATGCAGTTCTGGGACGCAGCAGGAGCAGCAGTGGCGTTGAACCGCACTTTGATTCTGCCTCAGTTTACATGCTACTGTGATGACGTGTGGTACTGGTCCCTGGAGGTGCACCCAGGCTATAAGTGTCGCTACGTAGGAGCCAGGAACCAGACACTGCCCTTCCAATGTCCACAAGATATGGTGGTCAACCTGCTACAGCTTGATGATGTGCCTGCTAAGTTTGGAGCTGCTGTGAAGTATCGTGAAAGCACTTTCATGGACAACCCAAGGACGCCGCAGGCCATCAAGGTAAGTGGGCAGTCATGCAACTGATCTTAGAACAAGCATCTTCTCAGAGGGTCGGGAGCTACCAGTGTTGTATGGCCCTTCCATTATGGGGTCTCTCTGGGGTCTCTCTGTGACAGATGTCTTGGCTTTATCATGTGTTGTCTGTTGTACAAGCTGCATGCTTTCGATCCAACTGGCTGTCTGTGTAACACGTTTGCATGCTCAGAACCAATGAGCCCAGACCTGAACCTCTCTGAATGTTTGCCTCAGCTACACTTTGGGAGGCGCAGGGGAAAAGAGGGCCTAGTTGGGACCATCTGCTCTATTGCATAATGCATCAGCCTACAAAGTGAGACTCGCGCAGACCATGAGCCCTCAGCATGGTCAGGCAAACACAGCCCAGCATGGTTGACTGAATACAGCCCAAATATGTTTGGAAGTGCAGGATGATGTCATGAGGATCAGGCTGCAACTGCCCGATCAGCTTCCTGAGCCACTTCCTGATCAAGTACCTGCACAAGCATCACAGCACCTGCCTGAGCACTTGCGGGTGCGGCGGCAGCTGCAGCAGATGGCAGAACCTATAGTCACCCAAATTCCTGTCTCATGGACTGTCACTGAGACTGAGCTCCGAGACACATTGTCACAGCATCAGTCACACAGGGTGTTACACATGACCGACATGGGCCACGTTATACTCAACAGTTACAGGGGTTGGGATAGACGAAGATCACATGCAAGTCTGGATCGCTGGAGGTTTCTGCTATTTGCTTCTGTACACTGATGTGGTCTAATCATGCCTCCCACGTTTCAATGTGATCATGGTGTTGTGTCAGTCAAAAAATCGATCAACATAATGCAGTGCAAGAACTTGGTATTTGACCTGGCGGAGTGTGCAAAACCTCTACTTCAAATCATGGGTGTGCTCATTGGCCTCAGGATCCCTCTTTAGTACCCCATCACTGCTTTTTCTGTGGCCATGTAACCTTCATTGTGTCTGGCGTAGAGCCCACTAACATTGTGCTTTCACCGCAAGGGTTTTGCTTTAGGTCACTTTTAGATGCTACAACTGCCTTTTAGTGTAGACCCTCAAGTAACCCTATGTGCTGATTCAAGTTTGCACAACCCCTGTCGCCATTGCCTTTCGCTTTATATTGGTTGATTGATGTCTGACACTGCTGACTCACCTTTGGCACTGCCTGTCCGTTGTTTCTTCGTTGTATGTTATGCAGCCCGCATTTCCAGCCTAGACATTTGCCAAGACTTGAATCACACTGTGACACATTTGATCTGTCCCCTTGTAAATCATGCGCATGTTGTAAGCGATTTGCAAGCTGTGCTCAAGCTGTCGCATCAGTGCCCGGATACACGAAAATTCATGTTCTATTTATTAGCCAGTCAGCCGCAATATATTAACATGCTGCTGGCATGGGGCATGCACGCCATACGTCTGACGTGTCACGGCAACCAAGAACGCGGGAACGAATCGACGAATTAGGTTACGCCGGCAACCCTCGAACACTTTCTGGAAATTTCTTTAAGCAGCCGTCCAGCGATATAAACAAGGCTCGCGCCAGTAAAGTCGTCAAAGATCTTTCTTGCACAGATCTTGCGCGATTGTACAGTTCTTTTACAAGAATCAGAGTGCAGCATCTTGCAACCATGTCTGGGGAAGTAGAGACCTTTGCCTTTCAGGCTGAGATCAACCAGTTGCTGTCTTTGATTATCAACACATTCTACTCCAACAAGGAGATCTTTCTGCGTGAGCTGGTCTCCAATGCCTCCGATGCACTGGACAAGATCCGCTTCGAGAGCCTTACCAACAAGGCTGTGCTCGAGAGCAACCCAGAGCTGTACATTCACATAATTCCTGACAAAACAAACAACACTATCACCATTGTCGATTCTGGCATTGGCATGACCAAGGCTGACCTGGTGCGACATCTCGTTAATGAAGGGCCAATGTTTCTGCAGTCTTAGGCCAAGTCAGACCTATTTGCTGGATCTGCTACCTGAAGCTGATCTGGTGCTTGGTCTTCGTCGCAGGTGAACAATTTGGGTACAATTGCCCGCTCTGGCACCAAGGCTTTCATGGAGGCTCTTTCCGCTGGTGCCGACATTGCTATGATTGGCCAGTTCGGTGTCGGTTTCTACTCAGCCTACTTGGTTGCCGAGAAGGTCACTGTCATCACCAAGCACAACGACGACGAGCAGTACATCTGGGAGTCACAGGCTGGAGGTTCCTTCACCATTGCCCGTCATGACGAGGACCCTCTGGGCCGGGGAACCAAGATTATTCTCTACCTGAAGGTATGTTGCTCTAGTGCAGACATGCTCCTTATCAGTCAATCAATCAATTAACATTTCCTGTCTTATGCATTCTGCTGCTATTCTCAATTTGTCCACATGTAATCATGTTGCCTTCTGCAGGAGGATCAGCTGGAATATATTGAGGAGCGCAGATTGAAGGACTTGGTGAAGAAGCACAGTGAGTTCATCAGCTACCCCATCTCTCTTTGGACTGAGAAGACCACCGAGAAGGAGGTCTCTGATGACGAGGTCAGTGCTTAGCTTCCTTTGGTCTAGAGGCAATGCAGCCGTTGATTGCCATTTCATCAATTGCACCTGTACTTCGGCGTATGATCGCAGACTTTGCTTGTCCTTGACATGTATGTTTATTGCACCCTTGGTAGTAGGAGATGCTCTGCTGCTTCACACTTTCACCCTCTTTGACACTTGTGTGTGGGTGTGTTGGTGTTGTCAACTATACCTGGATATTCACTGTATGTATCGTTTGCAGGAGGAGACTCCAAAGGAGGAGGACGACGAAGAGAAGATTGAGGAGGTGAAAGACGAGGAGGAGACCAAGGAAAAGAAGAAAAAAACGGTAGTTCCTGCTTCACAACCAGACTGCTAGTCAACATTGGTACTGGTGTACTGCATTTGCAGCTTACGCGACTTGCATGGGCATTTTGGGCGTGACAACTACAGATGTGTGTTACCCTTGGTCTGGCTTCAGGGTGTTACAAGCAGTGCTTTGCAAGCTCAAGACTATCTGGTTTGCTTGGCAGACGTGCAGCTTCTTTTAAATCATCTTACAGAGGCAATTTGCTGCTGCTGCAGCACTGGAGCAGATGGAATGCGTCTTCAGGCCTCTGCTCATCTTGGCAGCTATCCCAAGTCAATTTTTTGTGTGATGTGCAGGTCAAGGAGGTCAGCCATGAGTGGGCCCTGGTGAATAAGCAAAAGCCCATCTGGATGAGGAACCCAGAGGAGATCACCAAGGATGAGTACGCTGTATTCTACAAATCCCTATCCAATGACTGGGAGGAGCATTTGGCAGTCAAGCACTTCAGCATTGAAGGCCAGCTGGAGTTCAAGAGTGTGCTGTTTGTACCCAAGTGAGTTTTGTGAAAGCGTTGCAAAGCTGTTTTGGCATGCCATTTGAGCTTGGTGTTGCAGAAATGGTTATTGTTTGGATTGTTTGGATCTGCTTGACTTGAGTTGCACCTTGCTCTACATGGAGGCTGGGCTGCTTTTTTTGTGTCCTTTTGCTGCACAATACTGTGCTACTGCTGCACGCTACTGTGCTTCTGCCGCAGAGCAATTGTGATGATTGCTCCTTTGCTTTGCAGGCGTGCACCTTTTGATCTGTTTGACACCAAGAAGAAGCAGAACAACATCAAGCTATATGTGCGACGGGTGTTCATCATGGACAACTGCGATGACCTGATTCCTGAGTACCTGGGCTTTGTCAAGGGTATTGTCGACAGTGAGGACCTGCCTCTCAACATTTCTCGTGAGATGCTACAGCAGAACAAGATCCTCAAGGTATGCCCATGTGGCACTTTTCTTTCACTGCGGTCCTATGAGTGTTCTGCATTGTGGTACCCGTTACCTACACTTGATGCCAGGCTGGTACCTCTGGTTTCTGCTTGTTGTCCCTGCCTGTCAATGTGTGCTCTTGTGGACCTCTAGGCGTCTCTACCTGTCTCTTGCCTTGAAAGCTGTTCCATGTTGATGGTATTTTCAGTCTGGCTTTTGTGCCTTACTGCTGTGGTTTTTAGTGGGGTGCTTTGTGGTGACCACTATTGACAGCTGTTCTCACCTGCATGCTACTTTTGTGCAGGTCATTCGCAAGAACATTGTCAAGAAGTGCCTTGAAATGTTCGCTGAGATTGCTGAGAACAAGGATGACTACGCCAAGTTCTACGAGAACTTTGGCAAGAACCTGAAGCTTGGCATTCATGAGGACTCACAGAACAGAGCCAAGATGGCTGAGCTCTTGAGGTACCTGTCCTTTCAATGCTTGCTGCTGATGGTTTGGTTGTTCTGTTTGTGCTGGCCTGCTGACAGTCTTTGGTCTTGTCTGCTGGGACGGATCACAGCACAGAGATATTATGCGTCGAGCTGCTTGTACTTTTGCAATTGGCTTGGTCTGTGGTATTCTTTGGCCGACATCGATCCAGCCTTTCGCTAGGTCCATGTCTTCATGCCTCTTCACATCTACAGGTTTACAGCAAATTGTGTGTACACAGGTACCACAGCACAAAATCTGGTGAGGAAATGACCAGCTTGAAGGACTATGTGACCCGCATGAAGGAGGGCCAGGCCAGCATCTACTACATCACTGGCGAGAGCAGAAAGGCTGTGGAGCACTCTCCATTCATCGAGAAGCTCAGGAAGAGGAGCCTTGAGGTGGGCCTGCTCTTCTGCCTGTAGAGTCTACCTCCAGCTTGGTCTGACTTGCCTGGATAGATTGTGTGAGCCTGTCCTCATTGTGCATCACACCTGTTTCACAATAGTGACAGGAGCATGCTACCTGACATCTGTGGTTACATGATAATGCTGCAGCGTATGTCCTGCACACGTTGCCTTCAAACACTGAACATTTATTTGTACTCTCAGTGGTTGCTTGTGCTGAAGAGCTGGTTGTGGTGGTCACAGGTGCTGTACATGGTGGACCCCATCGATGAGTACGCTGTCCAGCAGTTGAAGGAGTATGACGGCAAGAAGCTGGTGTGCGTCACCAAGGAAGGCCTGCAGTTGGATGAGACTGATGACGAGAAGAAGAACAAGGAGGAGATCAAGGCTCAGTTTGAGGGTCTGTGCACTCTCATGAAGGACATCCTCACAGAGAAGGTTGAGAAGGTGAGTTCTGGGCTGCTGTACCTTTTAGCTATGCGTTACTGTTTTTGCACCACTCGTTGATGTGCTGTCTCATGCTGCGGCATGTTGGTGTCGGTACTGTACAGCCTGAGCTTTGCTGGTCTCAATGTGTGCATCTTCATGGTCATCATACTTGTGATTGGGCATCCAGGTGATTGTGTCAGACCGCATTGTGGACAGCCCATGTGTGCTGGTGACTGGCGAGTACGGCTGGAGTGCCAACATGGAGCGCATCATGAAGGCCCAGGCTCTGCGGGATAACAGCATGAGCGCCTACATGTCATCCAAGAAGACTCTGGAGATCAACCCAGACAATGCCATCATGCAGGTCAGTCTTTGCTCAAACTCTCTATCGTGTATTGACCTGTGGTGCAAGCTGAGCCATGGAAAGAGGGTCTTGTGTTGACCCTTGTGACACAATTGCGTATGATTGTGTTCTTCAGGTCGTCGTTTCCTTGTAAGAGCAGACTCTGTCTTCTTTTGACATCACTTGGTTTTGCTGCAGGAGCTGCGCAAGCGTGCAGATGCAGACAAAAGTGACAAGACAGTCAAGGATCTAGTGTTGTTGTTGCATGAGACTGCCCTGCTCACCTCTGGCTTCAGCCTGGATGAGCCCAGCACCTTTGGCACCAGAATCCACAGGTACATAGGGAAACATGCTTTGCATAAAAAAGATCTTCTGCACATTTGACTGCATGCTGCTGTTTTTGGTTGCAAACCAGGTCACAATGTGTGCCAATTTTGTTTGTGACAGTGTTAGCAGATCCCACAACTCCTCTGCTGTCAGCAAGCATCTGGTGCATGCTTGCTTGTGATGCTGTTTGAACTGTGTGTGCATGGCGTGACAGACCCTGTGCTGTTCGGTAGAAGTGTTGACAGAAGTGATGACAGAAGTGCAGGACCTTATACACATTAAACAAGTGGATGTCATTGAGCTGACTGGTGTGTTGCAGGATGATCAAGTTGGGTCTCAGCATCGACGAGGATGATGTAGTTGGTGAGGATGCAGACGAGGACCTGCCACCTCTAGAAGAGAATGTAGATGAGGGCAGCAGAATGGAGGAGGTGGACTAAGCATCAGCTTTGCATTACTTCTTGCAGCCAGAAGTGTTAGTTTATTGTACCTGAGTAATGATTCAGCTCCTTACAGACCCTGAAGACACTGTTTGCAGTGCTTTGTTGTGTCTTGCATTGTCATGCTTAGTAGGGCTCACTTTTAGTAGTATGTACAGTAGACCAGCACTGAGAAGGAATGCTCCTTGTAGCATCAAAACTGCATACACTAAGCGAAACTGCAATGCGCTAGCAACATGGTCCCTCCATTCTCGAGAATTACTAGTATGCTGGAATGGGTTTTGTCTGTGGCATGTATTGCACTGTTGTGCTTAATGACTTATGACAAGGCTCAGTGTCCAGGAAGTAACGCATGGCATCTGACTCAAAGCAAATTGGTCTACGCAGTACACTCTGTTTCCGCCACGCATTTTGTCATGGTATCGACGGGGCACGGACATGACTAAGAGCCCACGAAGTTGAAATCTTCGAGGCTGCAAAATCGACATCCTTACAGCAGAAACAAACAGAGAAGGGCAAAAAATTTGCAACGCAAAGGTATGTCAGTCTTGACCTATGAAACCTTGTCGTCGATTGTGAGGAAAGCCTTTATGTTGAGGCCTCCAGCGTCCCTGGTCCCGGACACTGAAAAGTTCTGGGTCATTAGAGAAGACGAACCAGAACTGGTGACAGATGGCAAACGCAACTATTGGTGGTGTGGTTCTGGCGAATTGTCTCTGTTGGTACCAGAACGTCTCACGGACGCTCTTATCTTTAGAGTACCTACGGTGAAAGGTCGAAAAAGAAGCATCACCATAGACAAGCACACTTGGGATCAAGGCCGCGTCTTCAGTTGCGGGATCACAGCTGTTCCTGTGCAAGAGAACGAAAAGTGTGTCATTAATGGAGGCTTCACAGCTGCTTTTGGTGTTAGGAAACATTCCGGTTTGGCGGTTGTACATATGCTCCCTCACAGACACCACACAACCGAAATCAGTCAATTAATGTATGACACAGCTTCACATGTACTTGTTTTGTTGAGTTTTCTCAATCTTGATTAATGCTACTGCACATTCAACACCAGAACCTTGCTGAGACTGTTGCTGACACTGCTCGTACAAAGCTGCTGCAAATGGTGCTCATTTTGGTGTCCATACTGCTGCTCACTCTGCTGCTGCACCTGCTCTCCCCAGGAGGACAATTTGGCGGAAGCTTACTTAAATATTGACTCTGACTGAAGACCTTGCCTGGATGGTTGAGTCAGTTGAATTTGAACGCAAGTCAACTGAGTGAGCAGAATTCTGTGATGTAGTTCACAAAGAAAACCAGCTAGGTAGTGCACTAACGAGCATCAATCCGTGAGTGGGGCTTGGCTTGTGCCTGCAGTGCTCTGCATGCATATGGGTTTGATTGCTGCATTGCGACATTGGCTTATTCAGCACTGCCACGCCTGAGTAACGGAGTTCTGACTGCATGTACGACCAGATCAAGCTGGCTGACTGCAGACTGAGATAGAATGATGGCTCAGGAATGATGTATGTGTGAGTGCGTATTTCCGAATTTGAAATGACCAGGCCTAAAGCTGTGCATGCATTGCCGTGCACGCGCATGTTGTGCGTTGCGATATGACGAGCTTGTCACACTCCGCTGAAAGCTTCATCGTCAGCCTTGAGAAAGCAGAAGCGGATCTGAAAGCTGTGGCTCATAGGCTGGAGGAGGGCTTTGAGCAGCAATATGGTCGGCATCAGGTTAGGCTGTCGCTTTGCTCTGTCGCTTGCGTACAGCGTTGAAATCGAAGTCATGATGCCATCAGGTCAATCCTTTCGACCTTTTCCAACGCATCAGGAGGCTTGAAAGGTGACAGATCGCCTTGTTTCCTACACGTCAAGCTAGCAAAAGCTGCTTGCTTACCCTTGCTTGTCATGCAGACAGTTGCCAGACGTGCAGAAAGAATGTCGCCTTGTTCTCACTACTAAGCAGGTATGGTCTTGCTCAAATGACCTCATTGTGCTTCAGGCCTGACTGTATACAGCAAGTCAGCTGTATTCAAACTGCACAGGAGCTGATAGACTCGGCAAAAAGCCACCTTGTTGGCAACTACAAAGCACTTGAAAGCCTTGAGCACAAATCAGGCAACCCGTTGCCCAAGAACACAGACACATTTCAGGCGTTTATTGCAGCTGTAGCAGAGTGGGACAGCAGCCTTAGTCTTCCGCAACAAATTGGTGAGCTTGCACTTTGAAACTTGCACGGTATGCACATCATGCAACAGGTTCAAAGGGCCAGAACAGCCACAACTACATATGCTTTGTGGTATGCAGGTACACAAGAAACAAATCTTAATCAAGCTCTACTCAACAGCCTACTGGAGGTGACGTAAAGAACAATCAATTTGCAAAATGTCTCAAAGCATCACAGCAAATACCTTACATGTACAGTGCAGTACAGTATCTGTAACAGGCCAGGGAGCAAGGGTACAGCATTGCTTTTTGCACTCATGCACTTGATGCATATTTGGCTAGGCACCCTTTTGAGTAGTAAATTGGAAAGTAGCCACATCCTAAAACCAAGCTTGCCTTGAAAACAGCAACAAGTTTACAAAACACCACAATATACAAAGACATGCCAAATTACCAAATGGAAACTATGATAAGGGCTGACTTGCACACACGAAACAATCAGATCAGGTATACAGCGCTGGCTGGGCACCTTGCTGCTTTGCAAGCAGACGCACCTGCAATTCAGATGGACACAAGTAAGCGTCTGCTCAAGAGCAGCAGGTGATGGCACACGGCAGCAGCATGAAGGGCAGCAGCATGAAGTCGACTTTCATCCAAGCTGCTGGTGAGGCTGCAGCAGAAATGTGAGCTCATGACAGCAAGCTAGGCTACTGGGTGTGGCCCAATCTGCAGCTTTTGCAGCTGCTTTAAAATGTGACAGTACCTGAGCCTGTGTCTCGCGCCTGATTTGCTGATGGACTGCCACAGGTTTGGCATCAAGTCTTTGCTGCAGTGCCAGACGCCGACTCAAGCTGGTGCTGCGCTCAGTACCTCTGCCAGATGCCATTGGCTCTGCCTGAGTGCACCAAAAAGGAATGTGAGCTAAGGTGAACATGGCACCCTGCCATGCTTCACACTAGTGCATGCTTTGTGCCCTGGCTTTAGGCACATTATGAACCAAGGAAGAAAACAGTGCTTGCCTGCTACACGCCAGACTACAATCTAGTAGCCGGAGGCAAAGTCCGAGCAACTATTTATGAAGAAACAATGGCTTTGCGTGTTGCCAGCTCGCCATTGCGCACGTCCCGTTAGTATCTATGGGAGTGTGCCACAAATTCTCACCTGCATTGGGAAGCTGTGTTGCCTAGCTGATCGCGTAGTCTGTGCCCGAGAGGGCTGCTTAAACCTGCCAGCTGTGACAGCAGCTGTATGCAACCAAGGCGCTCTGGAAGACTGAGGTGTTGGCAACAAGGAAGAGCGCTGCGTTCTGTATGTGACAGGCTGTTCATCTGGGTCCAGGACCTGCTGGCTCACTGTGGACTGGTTTGCCCAAACTGAAGACCTCGGTCTGCTCATTGTTGCTGAAACAGACACACGTTGAACAGCTTTGCCAAGTTTCAGCAACATTGTGTCAGTCAAAATACATGCGTTGATGCTGACCAGCCTTGCAGTGTCCAAACTATGCATGGAATTGTGCAAGGGTGTGTTTGACTGATGCATGCATGCATAAAGAAACATCAGACAAAAGCTGATGCCCCTAGATGGGGCATTGCAGTAGCAGCTTGTCAACTAACACTGGCAACTGAGGAGATGAGGCTTGCAGCAACATGCCTACCGCCACCACATTCAGAGTGACAGCAGCTTTTTTTGGACAATAGCTTCTGACTTGCATTCGACAAGTCAATCTGCTATCTAGACATGCAACCTACACACCCACCAGCAGAGATCTGCCTGTCTGCAGGTGCGTCAGGAGCTTTGACATGACTGACACTGTGTTCCTTGGCCATCTGAAAGTGAGCAGCCAATGGGTGACCTGCAGGCCGCTCCCCAGCACCATGTGATCCATCTGCTGCTGAGCTGTGAGCATCATTGGAGGGGCCCTGGTGCTGTCCATCTGTCACCTGCACCACACCATCTTACAACATTTTCCTGAATTTGTGCAACAAAGTTTAGCATAGGTCTGAAGGTGATATTATTGTGCCTGCTGCACAGCTTGTGCATGGTGCAGGTGACACAAGACAGTGCAGCATAGCATGGCAGCATAGCATGGCATCAAGCTTGTGTGTTATGTGCATCATGTGGCCGGCATCAACACGGTGCAAGAAACCTAGTATGGGAGTCTCGCCAGACAGCTGCAACATGCAAGTGATGACAGCACAATAGCGATGGCATGCAATGGCACATAATGGGATGCTGCTTTGTTAAAATTCCACTTCTCTGTCTTGCCCAAAGACCATATGAGAGTGTCATCCTACAACGGTCCTATTTTGGACAGCTGACATGCACTCACCCTGCCATGCAATGTCTGCAGCCCTTTCCTGTGCCTATCAGCTCGCAACGCTGCCAAACCCAATGATGGCACATGTGGTCTCCCACTTCCCACTGCCTTGCAAACTACAGCTGTGCTGCGTGAGGTAGCTGTGGACGCGCCCTCCACAGCTGTGGCAGACGTGACAGCAGCAGTGGACGGCTCAGCATCCATGGCTGTGGGGCCCATGGGCTGAGCAATGGGCTCTGACGCGTGGCGGGAAGAGTGGGGATTGATAGAAGTGTTCCAGCCAGCTGGAGGGAAGTCATGTGGTTGGCCAAGAAATGCAGCTTGACGCAGCATGCTCCTTGGACTGGCATGACGCGTATGAGTCAGTTCACTTGATGCCTGCAGTAACCAACACACAGCTTGTGGCGTGAAACAGGATGAGACATGAGATGCATTCAGCATCAAGTCAAATGCACGCTCTGTGTAAAAATTGAAGCATGACAAGTACGAGGTGGTGGTGCTGGAAGAACACAAATAACAGACGCTTATGAGACAGCTGCAGCTGTAAGTTGCATTTCAGGCTTTGCATAGGAGCACAAACATGAAGGGCAAGATGAAGACTGCATCAGCACATGTCTGAGATGCTGCAGGAATGTGCAGAAAATCTGCATATAAACAGTGATCATTTGACCCACATAATGCAGCAACGCAGCTGTGCAAGAATGCATGCCAATGTGTGCAAAGATTGTGCATCATGAAGCAATGAACACACTGTGTCAAAGGCCATCTGACAGCATGCACTGCACAAGGACCTGTCAATTGATATCTCACCTGATGATATTGGGCTGGCAGACCCTTCACACTGGCCCCTATTGCCCCCATGGGGTGTCTAACCCCTGCTGTTGCATCTGGCCACAAGGCCATCATGTCACTGTCTATGCTGCCACCAGCTGCATTGGCTACAGACCTGCTCCTACCTCCTGGACTCCTTAATGTAGAAGAGCTAGCCAGCTGTATAACATCTGCACCTCCAACTGCAAAAGTGTCCGCTCGCCTGGCATACGCAGCGCTAAGGGCTGACTGAGACAGCAGCTTGCCATGGCATTCCTCACTGCTGCGCACCTGTCTCACGCTGCTGCCAGGCTCAGATGCATCGTCATGTGCCTGCGCCAACTGTTCTGCTACTTCATGCGGCAATTTGATGCTGCCAGAGTCAGTGTCAGTGGCTGGCTGCAGCTGCATGCTGAAGGACAACGGCTGACTCTGCTGCTGCTCCTGCTGCTGCTGCTTGAGGTGCCATGAGACAGGTGTCACAGCTTCAGCGCTTTCCTGCAGCCACTGCAGCCTGTATGAGGAACAGAAAAGGTCAGGTGCCTTGTTTGCATGGGGCGCTAAAGCATGTCAGTGACCAAGCGCTTCTCAGCATACTGATCCAGTGCTTGCTGTCAACACACAGCAGACTCAAAGATTGGCTTGAGAGGTCATCCATGCCTATGGCCTGAAATGCAACACAAGCATACAGACTTTGAGGCGACCAGGCTTGCCCAACAGCCAAATAGGACAAAGCAAACAGCAAGACATGATAACCCGTGAACCTACTTCTGTCTTGTCCGTGGTGTCACATGCATGCTCTTCTTCTGACGTACAGGCCTGACGCTCTCCTCAGACTGCTCATTGTCAATGTCTGTCTGAGTGCGCACTGCACCCCACACGTGGCTCTCTGCTGAGTCAGCAGCTGCCAGGTCTGGCCTCAGTGACTGTCCTACTGCATGTTCATCTGAAGCCATCAAGCGGCTGGTTCCCTGCATCCCTCTGCCTGTCAACCGACTTGTCCCTTGCACGCTTCCAGCTGGCGTCTGACCTGCTGCAAGTGTGTCTGAAGCCAACAAGCGGCTAGTTCCTTCCAGTTCTGCATGCAACGCTGGCTCCTCAGCTGGCAACGTCATAGAGGCTGACTGAGATGGCGCATCAACATGACCATTGGCTGATGATTGAGACGTGGCACACGCGTCTCCTGCTGATGGCTGAGCATCAACAGGAAGCTCTGAAATCAATGACTGGGTGATCAAAGGCAGCACTCCAGTGCCCAATCTGATGCGAGTCCTGGGCAGAACGACGCTGCTAGAGGGAGTTGCTAGGCTGCTGTCAGATTGCGCCATCTGCTCAACCTGTTGCAAGCAGGCAAGCATGAGAACATTGTTGTGTAATGCTGACCCTGCAACGCAGCTTCATACCATGCATCCAGTCAAGAGTGCTTCTGTCCCTCTGACCAGAAGCTGGTGGTTGCGACAGTGCACGCATGACGTGTGTCTGTGTCAACAGCATGTGGTCAGGCGCGTCGCAAAGACAGTAGCACAAAGGTGCTGTTGCAGCTGGGCCTGTCTTTCAGAGACAATTGTGCTGCACCTGTCTGATGTTTTCCTCAGAGGTTTGCGTTCCTTCTCTGCGCCTGTCAGCAACACCATCTAGCATGGATGGCTGTGAGGTCAGTGGCATCATGGACTCAGTCATCAGCCTGCGCACATTTCATTGAGAGGTTGCCGCGTGGGCTGGCTTGAGTTTGCATGCCGGTCATGATTGCATGTACAGCCTATTTAGCACTCTGCCCGTAGCAAAGACTTGAGCATAACAATTTTGACATCTCCGATATGTCATCGAGTTCCTGACTTGCTTTTGAACAGCCCAACTTAGGTGAACATCAAGTGTTGCAGACCCAGTTTGTACTGCCGTCTAGCAGGCCGACTGTAACAGCAGAGTTTGACATGCAAGAAGCTACTGTGTATAAAAGCAGTTTGACAATGAGCACAGCAGCTTTCCAAGCAGCATCAAGTGATATGGACTGTGAATGCAACATGCAGGCAATGTGCCTTGCAAGCCTTACTTGCTCTTGACCTGGCGTTCTTTGTCTTTGATGCGCTCATGCATATGGACAAATCTGGCTCGCCAGCCCCCCTCATCCTTAAACACAGCCTCCATCACCTTCTTGCGTCTGCATGGTCACAAACACAATGGCAGACAATTCCAGTCATCACGATGAGGCGAAGAGATGCAAGTGTCGCATACTGGGTCATGATGCATGGGGATTGACCCCATGCTGCAGGGCAAGGGCAGGTGCATGCCGCAAGCATGATGCACTGGCAGCTATTTGGCTGCAGCTAGCACTGCTTGAGCCTTGTCACTGGACAGTGTACATGCACACCCGTCTCACCAGGTTGCAGGTGGTGTAGACTTGCGGGCAGAAGCTGCTGTGTATGGACAATGCTGATGTCAATGCAAAAATCAGTGCAAGACATTCCATGCCATTGCAGACATTCACACAGATAGATGCATGAGCCACCTGTATGCCCTAGCCATAAGGGCAATGTTATAGGCAGTCGTGGCATTGCCGTTGCTCCTGTTATGACTGCCTTCCTTCAGATCTTGACTGTCTCTGCTCATTATGTCAATGAAGTCAGTGAAGCCTATTCCGCTTGAGCCATGGTATCTGACACTATCAAGCACTGTAGCCACTGCTTGCAGTGACACGTGATCGCCCAGAGACTGCAGACCGGCAGATAAGCTCCACATCAGTGCAGGGCTGTTGAAGGCATGCTCTTATGCGATGGCACAATGATACCTTGAAGACATCCCTGAGCTCCTCAGTTGTGATGGTTCCAGTGCTATCGGTATCGATGATATCAAAGCACTCTCGCAGAGCCTCCAGCTGTTTCCTGTCTAGCCTAGGTCTGACTGGTTTACCATGCTTGCGGAGCCACGAACTGATGGTGTCCAGATGCACGAGGTTAATGGTGGGCGGCTGCGTGTTGCTCGCTGAGCGTGCCATGCTTGCAAAGAGCCACAAAGCTCAGGCTTTCAGAATCGAGATGACAGGAGAAGGAGGAGGTCAGCGAAAGTGCATCCTGGAACAACACCGCTGCAGCTGCAGGTCGAATGCAGCAGTATCATTGCAATCAGATTCGAAAGACACAAACGTAGCTTCGTTGGTTTCCTGCGGTCTGAAGAAGGTGCAGACTGCCCAGGCGCACCGAGCCACACTGCATATGCACTTCCAAGAATTGCTGAGCCGCGGATGCGGGCATCGCAGAAGCAAACAGAAGCTGCGCAAGCTGCACTCAAGCTATTGTGCCGACGTGTGTTGTCAACAACCGATGCCAGCGTTGGTCCAACATTGCCTAGGCTTCTAAATGGCACAAGATCTTCATATCCACACTTGGTGAACGGAAGCTCTGTAAATAGGCTCGGATTATCGAGATTCAAATCTGCCTCCGTTTTGAGCCTCCGTTCTTCAACCCTCACCCGAGCTACGTTTCAACATAACGGAGGCTCTGAACTGAAGCTACTCGCGCTCTGGCACTGTGAGTAGGGCAACTCAACGGCGAGATCTGCCTCAACGGAGGTACAAGTGTGGATTCAGCCTCCGTTCATGACTTCCGTTTGCCATTTTAAATGGATGCACTAATCCGTTAATCGAAGCTGCCTCCGTTCAGATGTTATACAGGGGTAACACCGTACAAATCAAATCAGCACACACACGTTCGCAACTGCACATTTGAGTGCCGCCAAGCGCAATGCCATCTCAAATTGGCCGCAGCATATGACTCTACAGCTGCAAGTACTTGACAGCATGCTGCCATGGAGCACAGATGTTCAACAAATGAACCCTGTACGTATCATAAAATACATAATGCAATAAAACAGAGTTCTGACAGCTTGTCGATAGCTGTCCAGGCCAGGGTTATGCAGCATTCTCAAATACATTGTCTGCACAGCTTAGCACAAATGCCTATTGAACAGTTAGACACGACAAAACTTGATGGTGCTTCACCATACTGATAAACAGTTCACATTGTTACCAGGCTCTGCAAGTCACAGAGTCAGTGCATCCTGTAAATGTGTATCTGAGGTCCAATCTATAAGGAAACAGGTCATACCCAAAGTTACTTGGCACCTCTCACACTCCCTGTTTGCCTGTGCAAAGCCTCTGAATGCCTTTGCACAGCAGTCAAATTGTTCTTGATTTCATTCTCTACCCTGTTTTGTATCAAACGGATCGGAAGCCAGACCTGGACAAACAGGTCATACCGTCAACAGAACATACCCATCACATCTCAACATGCAGATCTGGATGTGTGTCAGCTTCAGCTTTGTTGTAAAGCAATGGACCAAGCAGAACAGGCACGCTCTGATCAACATGCGCATTGGGTGACAAGCTTTGTGCATTGATTTGTAGTTGGGCACTATGCAATACACATGCGCAATTGATCCACAACTGCACTCCTCTGTGACAGCATGCATGAGCCACACCTGCGGTCTTACAAACAATGCATATGACAATCTGCAGGAGTTGGGTCCCTGAGAGCCTTGCTGCATGCGCCAGATGCCTCTGAATGCCTGCACATCAGAGCAGTGTGTGAATTTACAGACACAATCTCGGCTGCTCTTGATGGCAGCAAGATTGCATGTTTATGCATCTAGCCTCAACCTCAGATTGCTGATCCATACCATGCAAGGCATGGCCAGGCTGGCTGTTGCAGCTGGACACAAACACTGTCCATACACATGCCCTGTTGTTTTGCGCATCTATTGACAATTTCGCATGCAGAATGCTGCTCATCTTCAAGTTGAACAAAAGGGCACAAAACGGAAAAAGTGTTTCTTTATGCAGAAACCAAAGAATATCTCTACTGTCCTGCACAATCAGACAAAACCAAAAATATGCACATAACAAGGGAAAGCTGTTTATAAACGCCAGGTGTGCTAAGAGATACTGCAGCGCGGTCTGCTCCTGGACATCATCACTTTGTCGCAGACTGCGTGAGTAGTGTGCGGGATGATCTGGGTAAAACCTGGAAGTCCCCCTCCACCAGACTGAAGCACACATCTTTGCATGGGCCAACAGATGGTGGCGCCCTAGGCACAGGGTAAAGCCGCTCCTCTGCCATGGCACTGCCACTGCTTCTGCTGCCATCATGATTGCTGCAGAGCCTCTGTGGAGTGCCATCGCTGTGCTCTTGAATGTCTAGCACCACCCTAGCTCTGAACTTGGCACCAAAAGCTACATCTTGCTCACCTACTTGGAGAAGTGTCGCGCCCTGGGCCTTTCTGGAGAGGCATCTGTTTTCTGTCAGGCCTGCAGAAAGTTGACCCTCTGTGCTGTGGAGCTAGGTTGCCAGACAGTCAGTTCTGCATGCACTGCAAGAGGTGCAGAAATAAGCCTTCACTAGCGCTCCAAACTGTTACTTGGTCAAACAATGTCCTCGATGACAAACTGGGACATCGCACCAGGAATGAAGTTTCCTAGTCCTTCGTAGTCTGTCAGAGCTCCCCACACAACAGCTATTGGAGCTGCTATCTGAACAGCCGCATACAGTCGTCTGCTGTTTCTTGCAGCTCTCTCTACAGTCACATCAACTGAGTGTGCTCCACCAGTCCCGTTGCCTGTTGTACAACATATATAGTCTTAGAGGCAAACGACGAGTCACAGCACAATTTGAAGACGTCATCAAACTTCAATACCTGAAGCTGCGTTCCAGAAGGCGGTAGTCCTGCCTGGAAGATACCTTTGCCTGGCTTTCAAGCACTGACACCTTACAGGGTTGTTTGAAGGTCGGTGCGACAACAAACGAATATAGCGAGCGCCCTGTTCGCTGCTAGAGAGTTGCTCAAATCGATAGGACGGTGTCTGAGGGCCAAGCGCGCAAGCCAATATCGCGTTTGTTGCTTTCAGGTCAAGCATAGCACTCTTGACATCCACCTGTGCAGACACCTATTTCGCAGTCAGCTGAACTCGGCGGCAGTCTGATGTCGCACGAAGAGCAATCGCGCTTTCTGTTCAAGGGGTGACACCGCAACTCACGACTTTAGCACTCATATTGACCACTTGAGAAGATGAAGCGTCGACCATTGAGGATCAGGTCCTTACTGATGCTCTCTGGTAGACAAGACTTGCTTCGTGGCTGTATATGGCATCCCTGCTGTGAAACTTCTCTCTTTCTCTGTCTGACCCTGAGCATCCTTTCTGGCAAGGGTCTTCGTTGTGCCGGGGCAGCTCAAATGGCACCACCTTTTGGTGTAGCAGCTGGTAAGCTTATCCATATGTTATGGTATCCATGCATGCCTCTTTCACTTGCTTGAAATTGTATCTTCAGACTGGCAGTATGTCACAATGTACAACATCAACATCTTGGACTATCGCAGAGTGCACAATCGACATGAGTATAAGATTGACATAAGATGTGACCATCTGTTCCTAATGACTTCATATGACGCATATGGAATGCTAACGCATATGGAATGCTAGGGAAAAGAACTAAAGCCAAGTCAATGCCTACTCCTAGTTTGCTACCATTACTAGTGTAGCTTGCTCATCTGTGTGATAGTCACGCCTTTGCCACAGCTGAACACAGTTGATGCATATGCTCAACCAAGCTTTAAAGCTGTCTCAGCTCCGCTGGTTTCCACTGCCGTTTGTGATTGGAATTTCTCCTTGGTAGAAAGATTCATCTTGTGTTTTCTGGGGGCCTGAAATGTATCCAGCTGCTCCATCGCTTTCCAGATACTGCGCAACCTCCTTTGCCATTGTGTAGCCATACTCTACACACTTACCCAGTGCAACTCCTGCAGTAGTCACCTCACACATCATTCACTCAACATGAGTCGTGTTGCTGAGTGCACATGTCTAAAATATGACCAGCTTGGTTGAGTTGCACATCACATTCACCTGTGCTGTGAAATCAGAATGTCTGAAGAGTCACAGCTGACTTCACTCCTAGACAGTAACGTACTATATGAAAATAAATAATAAAAAGAGAATGATGATTAGGACCCATTGAAGTTCGCGAGGCCATGTCATACAGCATGTGCTCGCCGCACAACCCACAAACCGCCTCATTTGAAGTCTGGCTTTGCAGGTACAATCGACAGAGAGCAAGGTTGTGACATGCGCTATGCTGTGGCAGCATGAGCATGCAACCTACTAAAATCTTACGGCATTTTGCGTGAAGCAAGCTTACCAGAGACATAGTTGCCGCCAAGGTAGAAGCCGCTCCAGCCTTGCTTCACCAAATCCTCTTTCAATTCCTGTATTCATTCAACGAATGATTGCTGAGCTGCTTACTTTTCCACAACAGCGCTGCATCATCCAACATGACCACGGGGCAATGGATCTGACTTGCCACATGATCTCTTCACATGTTGATGCAATCACAGGTATCTTGTGTCAACGAACTCACAGACTTGAAAGTCTACAAGCAGCTGATGATTATCTTACAGCGCTGCACACAGTTGCTTGCACAAGAAACAAGAGCTGGAGGAGACAGCAGATACAGATGTCGCATGCAGCAGTGCCAGCACAGCGCCTACCTGAACGTCATCCAGGTGGTGAATGTTGAATTGGGGAATGGCTCTGCGCCAAACTGTGACATCGATGGTCTTGGGGGCAGGGGCATCAGGCTTCACCAGCATCACTCTCAGATCCTTGTCAACCTACAAATGCACAAACTAACTCACAGGAGGGTTACACCACATGCATGCTTGTGCACAACTCCTCTGACTGGTCTTCAAAGTCAGATTTTGGAAGTATGCTTCACTCTTGGTCAGGACTGCTTTGCTTGCAATGCACGGTCAGGTCAGCATGTGCATCGATCCATGAACAGCCAAGATACAGAGTGCAAAAGATGCATATGACTAATGGAAGCTGTACATGCTGGTACATGCTGAACCCTAGGTTGAGCTCTTGGGGCACCAGCTGCTTGCACACAAGCTGACCCCATAGACAAAGTTCTGTGAGGCCAGCAGTAGATGAGACTAATGCAACGAGCGGGAAAAACACCTCTGGGGTCTACTTGAGAGTGAAGCTGTGAGCAAGATGACTCTGTGAACAAGATGATATAGGAAGCAAGATGCTGGAAGCAAGATGGTTACCTGGGAGACCAACTCTTCATGAGACTGATCCACAATGCCTCTGTTGGTAGCACCGCCAATGAAGTTGAGCACAAGGTGTTGTCCCTTGGGCGCCCTGTTCTCAAAGACTGAGCTGCTGTAGATGGTGCCTAGCGTTGTGATGCCTTGGCTCCTTGGATGCAACTGACCAAACCCTGAACACACAGACGTTTCTACAATGTGCCGTGTTGGTGGCTCCTAGCTGCAGTTATTGTGAAGCCATACACACAGGCCACAACGATATCAAGCTGACGCTTGTGCATGTGTGGCTGAGCAGAGCCTTGCGCATTTGTTTCAACCTGCCAAATCCAACTTCAAACACAGGCCTTGTGCTGCGTTCAGTCTTGAATGTGATCAGGTGATAAGCCAGCATAAGATAATCTTACTGCATCAGGCAATACGTCACACTGCGGCATTGCCACTCAATTTGTTTGCAAGATTATACGCTCTAACAATGCAGGCAAACATCTCTCCTAAAAGCCCATGATGGGCGTTCATCAAAACAATGACCAAAGAGAAGCTGGTTGTCTGCAACATCACACACGGTACAGCAACACAGGATCATGCTCAAAGCATGTCAAAGATTTTGCAAGCACCATCCTGCTGCAGGGCCAAACAGTATACAAGCATTAGCGCTGCACAGCACGAGACAGGTTTGTGACGGATGTGTGTTCATACGCATGACCTAATGTATGCAGCTTAGAGGGCAGATATTTCGCAGCATGTAAGTCCAGTAGGTATGTCCTGCACATACCTAGCTCATCATGAGCCGGAAAACGTAGAAATGGTTGTTATTACTATTGTTATGTTCAGTGTACTGTACCTGGCACCTCCCCTTGCTTGTCTTTCCTGTCATCTCTGATAGAGGACATAGGATATGCGAGGGTGACAGCACCAACTGGAGGGTAGTCAAAGCCTCTGAGCTTGTCTGCAGCAGCTGTGCAGTGGTCTTGGAGCAGGTCTGCTGCTATGTAGGCTGGGACTGTCAAGGCAACTGATTTGGTCTTGAGCTGCTTCTGGCCATCCGGGGTGTCATACACCAGAGCAAAGGTGTTATCTTTGTTCTTGCTCACGCTTTGCAGCTTCCAACTCGTCCTGCACAAGGCTGACATGTGTCGTCACATGGTTTGAAGACCACTTCCCCAGTTGTTGTCTGACAGGGACTCACCAGAAGAGTCCCTGTTGACTCTGGTGATGAGTTCCAAAGACAGGACTTTGGTCATATTCAACTGTTCCATGATTAACACTTACGCAGCTGCTGTATGACAGCAGTAACCACTGATGCAAGCTCTTGGAACAGCATCAGCAGATGATCTGCAGGCAATGATGTATCCATTCATGTGTTCACTATGCAGGTGTCCCAGATTTGTTCGCTAGGTACCCTCAGTGTGTCTGAGATCTGGGCGTGGCTGCCAACAAGCGAGCGGCACATGGCAGCAGCATTGTGGTTGGAAACAACAGGCGTGACATGACAGACTGAAGCCTGACACAATGGAATGAGATGCAGCCGTCAGACTCCAAGAAGTACTTGTACAAAGATGCTCCCTATGCAAGTATGCAGTTATGGCCATCTGTGCAGTCTTGCATTCCCTTCTGATAGCTGTAGTCATGACCTGGCAACTTGACAAGTGAAAAGTGAAAATGGTGGCAAGTTCACAACTGGCACCAACCTTAGCTTGTTGTGCATCTTGTGTGCAATAGCTTCAGGCAGCATTCTGAGCCCCCCAGTGAAGGATCCCACTGTCTGACCCTTGGGCTTGGGGGGCAGAGAGGGGTCCCTAGGAGGGCCTGGATTCTTCTTCTTGTCCCTTATCAGCTTTATGGCCCCACCTAGAATTGTGCCTCCTGACTTCTCAAGTGCTGTGATCTGCATTGGACATGTAATCGAGTGGACGCACTGCAACTTTGTGAGACGAACATGCAGGGTTGCAATCAGTCTGGCGCAATGAAGATGCAAGTGAGAGGTGTGTGCATCAGAAGGCCCTGGTCATATGTTGCTCATACAAACATGCTGTTGCTTGCAGAATGATCAGGCAAATATGGAGTGCATCTGTCCAGGCCTACACTCAACTGCCTGGCTTGCCACAATGCACTGCAGAAGTAGTTGTGCTGCAGGAGTGCTGCAGGAGTCAGCCATCTTAATGGGAAAATGTTACAGAAGGCTTTGCTAGCATACCTGCAGGTGGCAATACAGTGGGACAGCAATGCAACTTGGGTGATACTTTGAGTGCACTGGTACCTTGCCAAAGGCTGCTTGCATGGACAGCTTGGATGGGTCTCCAGCATACACGCCTGAGCAGAAGGGCTCAATCAGGCGCTCAAACACCTCCTTACCTAGATTGCGGCGCACGTACTGCTCTACAGACTCCTCTTGATCTGCATGCCAAAGCACACAAAAAAGTCATGACCCACTCTGCAAGCTCATTGAACAGCACCTGATTCTGTACCTGTCAGGATGAACATTTGTAATGGCTATACAGACTGGACTAGCTGTTGCCTGTACAGGAGAAGCAGTCAAGTGTGTGCTGCAACAGAGTGTGACACATGCATCTGTAATAACCATGTTGTCATTCACAATGTATCCATATATGACAAAAGGCTTTGGAGAAATTTTGGGGGTCAAGATATGTAGCATTCATGTTCCTTCTGGGACTATAAAAGGATGCCAAAGGGTCAATGTGCTCCAATCAGCAATACAAACATTACACAAAACATGGGCAGGTGAGTGCCGGCGAGCATGAGATGCTGACCTGGCATCTTGGGCCTGAGACCCAGGAGACCCATGCCTGCTCTGAGCTTGCCCCCAATGCTCAGCAAATCAAAGGTCAGGACATCGGGTCCAGAGGGTGTGGGACGCAGCTTCTTCTCCCAGAAAACAAAGCGCGGTGCTTTTGGGTTGCCGTACTGAATGTCGTTTGCAATGCCAACATCCACCTGAGGTTGATATCACATTTTGCAGGTTGGGACTGTCTGGTTGATTTTGCGCACTTACATACGGCTCTGAAACCAGACAAAACACTTGTAGTACATGCATGCAGACATCTGTGACTGTCACAGTGCAGGAAATGTGCAGAGATGACTTCGAACTTACGGCTAGCTTGAGGACAGGATCACTTGGCTGAAAGCTATTTGGTCCAGTTTCATACTGGAAACCATCTGACTTCTTCGTGGTGATATTGCCTCCTACTCGATCTTGTGCCTCAGTGATGATGACTTTAGCGACTGTACCAGAATGTTCAGACGCAAAAGCCTGTGCCAACGTCAGGCCAGAAATGCCAGCTCCAACGATGACGCAGTCGAGAAGTTCACTGTCTGTGTTTGCTGTAGCTTTCGGTCGACGTGAAGCTGTCTGTGCTGGTGCAGCTGATGCAAACAACACAAAAGAGTGCTGACTTTGCCTAACACGCTTTGGCAAAGAGTGTCGTAATCTGTGCAGGTTGGCTGCACTGCCTGCCTGCAGGTATCGTGCCCATGCCTGGCCGGACAGACCTGCAGGTCTGTGCAGACCGCACTGCTGGTTCTGGCTCAAGATAGGCTGACAGCGAAAGTGCGGCATGGCGCTGCTACCGCTCAAACTTGGGAGCGCAAGACTGTCTGCGATATATTGTCTTGCTATCCCATCGAATCCGGAAATGCAAAGCTCACGTGGCGATTCACGTGCAGCATGCCAAATACATGGTCAAAGGCATCCATTACAGCGGCGTCCTTTACAGTCATGGTGTACATGGTGATAAGCAAAGCTGTAGATGTTGCACATCTTCTTTTATTGCTGCTGCAATGCTACCAAATCCAGCAAAGCCCAGGATGAAGCTGACAGGAGCTGCAGCACAAGACACAGCGAAAATGCATAGCACTACAGGTAAGGCTGCCCTGTGGTAATGCCACCATGGGAATGCAACTGCAACAGCAAAAAGCATTACTGCAGCGAAGGCGCACCACATAGCAAGCAGCACCCAGCGTTTGCGCGAACTTTGGAACCTATCAGCACCTGCATGCAGCGTGATTGACCATAAGGCAGCATCTGCAGATCTTGCACATTGCCATGGCTATAACTTGTGATAACAAGCAAGAAGAGGGTATCAATGGCATGCAAGCGTACATCAGATCCTGCATTGAACAGACCAGCATAAAGGTATTGAGCTGTGCAACCATTGACATGTGAAATTTGCTGCAATCCAAACTCAAGCTCTCTGCTTAAGCAAACCAGGCAGGTTTGGCTGCACATGTAATACTCACATTGTTGCATGATGCCTTGGGCTGCCACAAACAGCTGAGGGTGCTTTCCAATGATTTCGCGAGCGGTTGCAGTCAAATGTCTGCATTCCAGCAAGCATCATATGACTTTACGGCATTACAAGTCGCTGAGACGCCAGTTATCACCGCGCAGGCACCTCAACTCGGAGTTTGCTCATGACGAGATAAGAAACAGAGCTGATCAGCAGGTCTCTATACATCCATACAACACCCAGCACCATGTCTGCAATGTCTGAGCTGTCAATTTTATGCTGCAATGCTTGCCGTGACAGTCTGTACCCTCATAAGAATTTAAGTCAGGACTAGACAGCCTGCAGTTCTATCAATTTGAGACACCCAGACGCACCTGCCAGTACATGCTTCCTCAAATGTGCACACAGCTTCAACTCCTAGGTGATCTGAATAAGAACAGCTCTTGTGTGCTCTCTGCATAGTCACTCTTGCCCCGACTGGCTTGCCTGACACCCAAACATAGTCAATGCGGCTAGGAGGATCTCCACCTACGCAGTGCCATAGTATGCCACAGACGCTCATTATGATGCACCAATGACATTGGCAAGACGGCCGTACTGCGCGTCTGGCAAGCCAACACAATGGCCAATACACGTGTGTCATAAAATATATGTGTGCTTTGCACCATGTTGCATTGCAATCAAGGGTGCTGACTTGATGCTGGTTGGCATACTGTTGTCCTCTTTAAGTTGCTTAAACACAGAAGGGTCGAAATGTGGCACATTCTCTCCTTGCAGCCAGCTCTGGAAGCAGTTGCTGGTTTCAGAGCTCACTATGGATTTGAGAGGAGCAGCAGTAGGATGCACTGGGCTTTAGGCGATCCAATAAGAGTTGTTTTACTACATTCACTAAGCTATGTCAGCTTGCTCAAGTACTCCACCTGATCAGCACTCAACTGTCCAACATGCAAGCTTGCCTGGTTTGGTGAAGGTGTTGTCAGCTGCATTGGATGTGTAACCAGGCTGTTCTGGATGCTGCTCTAGCCAGCAATCATGCAAGTCAGGAAGCAAGGCTTTGAAGATGTGCATCTCCAGGCTGTCAGGCGGACAATTCAGGTCCCCTGCTACAACAGTCCCCATGTATCCCTGCATACATGTACGGCCTGATCTTAGCTCCTGTGTTTGGTCGCTCACTGAAAATAGTCAGGTGGGCATGTTGAGCTGAATGCCCAGAATTGCTTGCATGCATGCACGTAATAAATGATCACGGCATGTGGCTTAAGCATTATGACAAGACTTGCCAGTTACCAATATCTGGGTTGAGGGCACACTGAGTGGTGGCATGAAAATATCCATGCTTGGATAAACATGCAAGTGACTCATGTTCTTATTTGGCGGACAGGATGAATAGGGCTGTGCATCGCACAACTTTGCAAGCAATGTAGTCAAACAGTGGTCATGCAAAGACTCTCCCCGGTCTCATGTGCTGGATGTTGCATAGCAAGCTGCAAGTGATATTCACTGTACAGACAGCTGGAAGCCTCTAGTAGACTGACATTCCTACAAATACAAACCCTTGTCACACAGGAAGATGGTGCAGCAGCCCCTCAGGACTCAGCAGATCTAGAACGCACATGTGGCATGTGCAAGGTAAACCTCACGCAGTTCTGGACAAAGAGCTCAGGTTGCAGATGATGCACCTGTTGCTGAGCAACTTGCACCAGGCTTGAAAGCTGCAGCACCTGTGAGATGCGTATTGCTGCATCGGTGTCTGCAGGGATCCTGCATTTGAGGCCCGTAGCTGGCTCTGCAGACAACATTCAGTACATGGCTTGGTGACAATCAGTATGTTGAGCTCAATTGTGGCAGAGCAACAGCGTGATTTGCCTTCAGAAGCCAACAGAAGCAAACCAGCAATCGCTGGCTGACCAGCTTGCCATGTGATGTGAAAGCCGTAAAAAATGCTGTACAGAGAAGTTGCAAGGAGCCGCAGGAGCTGTATGCAGCCAGCAAGCTTGGTGCATATATCATAAAGCGCTGAAGGCCCTTGTGCCAAAACGCTAAGAAGAAGGGTTCCCAAAAAATGTAGGACATGGACATGTGTTGTCACCTTTGTACTTATGGGAGTAGTTGGCACAGGTGTGAGTATTGAATACACTCAAGAGACCTGCAGAGGTCTGGAGGACTGCCTGACCAATACCCTTGCCAGCATAAAAGTCGCCATTCGTAGGCACAGATGGATCTCCTGCAACAGCATATCCATGAAAGTGTGCCTGCAAACCAGCACTACAGCTGATGTTGATTGCATTGTGGACATCTGCTACAGGAAGAGGTTGATATAATGTTTCTGTATGTGGTTAAAATAAGCGCTGTACCTCATGTATAGGATATGTTGACAGCAGCAGCAACTCCCCATGCAACATTCCACTGTTGAAGAAATGAGCATGTTTCAGCTTGCCAGCTTTGGCTGAGTTCACGAGAAGAGATGTGTCTGCATGTAGAAAGACCTCTTGCAGCATCACAACATCCTGGAAGGCAAACATTTGGCAATTTATAGGTACACCTAAGGGAGGTCAAGCTGTTAGTCGAGGCAATCTGGAGCTGCATCTCATACACTGACCGCCTGACAGCTTCTGAGGAACTGCGCCAGCCACCTACATGAATGGGAGGAGTTGAAACACACACAGTGATCACTATGCTCAGGTGACCACACTTTACTGTTTGCCACACAGCCTCTGCAACAAATCAAGCGGCACGTACAACCAGACCTACCTCATACGCTGAGATCGCCGTTTGGCGACCAACCAGAGGCCCCAGCAGTTCAGAGTGAGAACCGTGAGTTGCATGTCTGGCAGGCTTTGTGATAGCTCACTTTTGAAAATGGATTGATCAGTGGCTATAGCTTGGTCGTTACGCAAACCCTGAAGGCCCAGTCCAGCTGCTGCACGGACCCTGCCGAATTGCTTTACATTCACACAACAATGCCTTTGCCTTGATGGCTTTTGAGGCTTACAGCAAGGCCCAGAGCAAGGCCTTTGTTTCTTCACCGCTTGCACGTTCCGGCGAGCGTACAATTCAGCGCATACGGAGACGGAGACCTGGACGGAGACAGCATTTTAAACGGCACTGCTGTTGGCAATTTTGCTTGAGCACAGGCCAGCAATTTGAGTGTCATTTCCCAGTCCCAGACGGCTCAAATTCCCTATTTCGACTGCAGTATTCGCTTCCTAGGAGATCTCACGCTCACACAGCATCTTGCAGACTGATCAAGCATGCATACGGGTGTTCAGTGACGCAAAACTCAGTGAATTGCCTCTAGGCTACAGCGCGCATGGCAGCTCAGTGGGAGAGGCTGAAAACTGGGTTAGGCATTGGCCCTGAACCGGTCGCAGAGCCGGAAAGTTTACCAAGTCAACTGCTGCATCAACTGGATGAAGCCACTACGCTGTCCAAGACTCAGGTAATGTTTATTCAGGCTTGTGCACATGCAGAAAGTACTACTCTGAGCAGGTAACATGACCTACTGTCGTCTGCAGAGGGTGTATGGGTTTGCAATATGTTTAGGCCTTGGCCTGTTGTTTGGCTTTCTGGTAAGCCTTTTGCAGACACAGCTGCTGCATCAAATAGCAGACAGACCAGCAGTGGCGTGCTTTGATAATGATGGGACTGATGTCCTGTTCCTGCCATGCAGTCCAGTGTATTCTTCTTGATGCCTGTAAAGTTTGCAATTCTGTATACACTTGCAAACCTGTTGTTCATTGCCAGGTGAGGCTCTGACAGGTGCTTTAGCGATCAGCAGTCTCCGCTTTGGCAGGCATTGATGGGGTGCATTGTCATGCAGTACCATGTTCCTGATGGGACCTTTGGCACAATTCAAAAAGATGTTTGAGAAGGGTCGAATTATTGCTACCTGTCTGTATTTTGGAGCCATGTTCATCACGCTGTGGATGGCAATCAAGGTATGTACAGCTTGCATGTTTGTGTACTGCCTTTGCCCACTGTATCACAGACAGAGCACATAGTGTTGTTACAATCCTGCATGTTTGTGTCACTGTGCATTGCCATGTGATGCATGTGCAGAGAGTCTCTGTATGTAGTTGTGAACATGCTGCATAGTCTGTATGCACAGTGGGTGAACAGATGCTCAACTGCCTGGTGCATAAACCTGGTCAGACAATCATCAGCAGGCCAAACTTCTGTCACCAGACTCTTGCAAGCTGACTTGGAGAGTGGCCTGCAGTTACACAGCTTTCCTGGAACTATACTGGCTCTGCTAGTGCAAATGGGCGCCTTGATTTGGTAAGCATGGTACCTGCAAGTTCTGCTGCAAGAACTTTGTTACATTTGTTGGTGACAATGCCTTCCTGTCTGCTTTGCATGCAGGTACTGCATGAGCTACATCCCGTTTGCAAGGGCAATGGCAACCAAGATGTTCTCCTCCTTTATATCTGGTTGAAACATATTGTTGGTAGAAACGCAGTCAAAACTGCCTCACAGTGTGGAGTCTGGAATTAGGAATGAGCAAGCTGCTTGTGCTGCCTGTCATGTGTTGATGGCACTGCTCTTGTCAAAGCAATTATCTTAGTGCAATGCTTGGATGCAAGTGTTTGAATGCAAGCCCAGCTCACATCTTGAGGAGCCAGCTTGTCAATGAATGCTCAGAAGTGCTGACCAGACAAGTAATTGCAGATGCCTTCATAACAAATGTTTTATATTGGTGTTGGGCACCAGCTGCTTGGAGATTGACTGATTTGCCAGCACCTGCAACTGTCAGTTTTGACTACATCACATGCTAGTGAGCCACGCTTCAGTTTCACTGTTATGGTTTCTCAACAAGTCGACTTGCGCCTGCAGGCCCAGCAGCTGACTTTCCTTAGCCTCCAGTGTGCTTGCCATTGTATCTCGCTCTTCTGTCAGGAATTTCATCTGCTCTTGCAGCCGCTGCAACTGCATTTTGGCCTGCAACAATGTGTATGGCTTATACCAGCTGCTTTTGGAATCATGTGTCTTGTAATTTATGGTTTATCTTTACCATGCAAGGCATCATGAATACATTTGACCTTTTTTACACCCTGCAGACTAATTTCCTGCATTGCTTTCAGCCTTGAGAATGCACTCCACATATGTATGCAGACACTGCATCATCATCAATACATCTAAAGAATCCAACGCATACCTGCTGCAACTCAGACTCCAGTTGAGAGACATGCTGGGCAGAGGCTGCTGACAGCCTCTGGGTGGCTTCTCCTGCTTGCCTTATAGCCTCTGCCTCAGCAGCTTGTGACTGACTCAGCAAATTCTCTAGATGCACTAACTCCTCTTCATCGGCTGCCTACATGATGGCATTACGCAATCATCAAGACAGCGAACATGCAAGGAACATTGACATTGGTGTCAATGGCAGCATAAGTTGGAATCACAGCACCAGCTGTTGTTCAGATCTTGCTGGCTGACAATACAATTTGGACTTTCAGACGGATGACAGCTGAGACTGGGCATGCTGATCATGCAGGCATGGCAGGCGGGACATAGGTCTTCAGAGTATGCTACTTGTCAGCACCTGCATGAGAAGCTGCCGTTCTAGGTCATCAATCTGCTGCTGATCAAGGTCAGACTGGCGTTGGCACTCTGCCAGATGATCATCCCGCATCTGCACAGCCAGCTGCAAATCCAGCACCTCCTGTACACATACAGACTACATTGTACAACGTTGACAATACTACACAAGGTGCAATACATGCAAAAGCATGTGAGCTACTTGCAAACCCACAGACCTGCATTGAGTCATCCAGTGTCACATGATGCTACCAGCACATCAGACTGACCACAGATCAGACAGACATTGAATCCTCACCTGCTGTACATGTGCAGTGCTCTCAGCCTTGCGCTCCGCTCTTTGTATGGCCTGCTCCAACACCTGACAGCGTGCCTCAGCCTGCTGTGCAGACCTGGCATGGGCACTGGCCTGATGGAATGCCTCCCTAGCGGCGCTCTGCTGCTCCTGCACCCTGGCCTCTGCCTGGGCTGCCTTGTCACTGTGTTGCTGCAGCAACAGCAACAGAAGGGTGAGACATCAACAAAAAGATTCCCAGCAAATGACAAGCTGTCTAGCTGTTTGTGATTGCTGCGTCCTGCAGTCTGCTTGGGAAGCCTCGTCGTTTTGCCTCTGCAACGTCAACAGTAGCATGTTCAATGGCACTTTATGAGCTCTGTTCTTGCTGAGCTGCTGTGTTGCTGCAGCCAAAATGGCAAAGCTGAGACAGTCACCACAATCTGTTTAGCAATAATCTTCAGGTAGGCAGGGAAAGCAAAATTTGCAGGGAAGCAGCTTGACATCTAGTCCAAGACAACAAGATCAGATGCGTGGCTGGGTACAGTGTGTGGGAAGGAGATGATAGACTGCAAAGGCAAATCACACAGTCTCCCATCATCTCAAACATCAGATCAAGAGATGAGACGCTGCACACAGGCTTCTGCAAGCAGAACAGCGCTCAATCACCTGAAGCTCAGACTTCAGATCAGCAACCTCATGTTGCAGCTCCTGCACTTGTTCACCAGAGCTACCAGCTGCTGAGCTCTCAGCTGTGGCAAGTGACCTCTCAGCTGTGGCCAGCGAGCTCCGCAGCTGGTCGACCTCCGCTTGCAGAACAGCCAGTTGATCAGCCTGCAGGCTCGTCACCGACTTGCTGTCTGTCAGCTTGGACTGCAGCAGGGCCACCTGGTCTGAGCAGTGCTGCAGGGCAGCAGCCTTCTCAGTAAGGTCAGAGGCTGCCTGTGTCAGTCTGCCGCTCTGCTGCTCAAGCTTGTCAGACTGCTGACTGATCAGTGTGCACTGGCCACTGACGGTGGCTTGAAGCTGCTTGTGCTCTTGCTGCAACCTGCCTAGCTGGTGACAGAAGACTTGCTCCTCCTGCACTGCCAGACGCTGCCAGTCTGCTGGAGCAGAGTCAAGACTGCAGCTTTGGCTCGACAGGCCGTCCACCAAGGTGGTAGACTGATATTGCTCTTGATCTGTGCTAGATCCCACTACCTGCTGATCGTCTCTTGAAGCCTGAGTTGCACAATGAGACAGCTCACTTGTCTGAGCTAGAGCAGCGCGCAGGGAAGTGACTTCAGCTTTCAAAGCTTCAAGCTCATCATCTTTGCCGCCGCTGCTGCCAGCCTGACAGGTGTCAAGCTGCTGACGCAGAGCTTTGATTTCAAGCTGCGCTGCCTGCTGTGCACGCTGTGCTTCAGCAACCTCCGCATCGCTGTTGCTTGAGCTGGCGTCAGCCTGCCAAGCATCCAGCGGCTGCCGTAGAGAGCTGATTTCAAGCTGCTGAGCATGCTGTGCGCGCTGTGCTTCAGCCAGCTGGTCTGCACAGTTGGAGGGAGAGCTGCAGCCCTGCTGGCTGGTCAGCCGGGACTGAAGCTGGTTGACATGCTCATTGGCTCTCTCAAGCCGCAGATGCAGCCTCCTCAACTCATCTGCCTCTTGCTGCTCTCCCTACAACCAAAGTCAGCTCAAGTCACAAAATCAGTATTCAAAGTCTGGCTCCAGAAGCAAAGGCAGCTCTTGCTTTCATCCTGGGATCTTCTGGAGTGCCTGTCCTACGTAGGTACAGCTCAAGCCAAAGCAGCCAGGGAAGTTCACTGATTGCTAACAGCTGCTAGGCATTTGATCAAGCAAGCAAACAAAGAATTTGATTAGTATTTTTCTGCTCACTCCGATGTCAGGCTGATTATGTCTGCTCTATTAGCCACGTCTTGTCTGGAGACAGTTCACCAGCATACTTGTAGTCTACCAGCTGCTGATAAGGCAAACTTGACCACGGCTACTGCCCCTGCCAGTGCGCCACTTGACAAGACTGACCAGATGCTGCATCATCTGCAGCCTTCTGCTGCTTGGGTTATTTGATTTGTGCATCATGCAATGACTACAAGAGACCAACCAAAATTTGTACATGAGCTGGCCTTCAGCTTGGAGGCAGGCTGACCGATGACATGAAAAAGCTCACAGCTCTTTCAAGCTGACAACAGGCACACCTGCAGCTGTCGCCCTTGACGTTGCAGCTTCTCCTCAGTGTCCTGCAGCTGCTGCGTCAGCAGCTGCACAGCAGCTTCCCTAGCGGCTGCAGCCTCCTGAAGCAGCCTGACTTGCAGGTGCTCCGCATCAGTCAGGGCAGTGGCCTCTTGCAACTCAGCCTCTGTGGCTTGCAGTGTGTTCTGCAGCTGGTCATTGTGGACTTGCTGGTTCTGAAGAGCGGCCTGCAGCCTGTCTGACTCACCGCCTCTCTCTTGCACTTGTGCCTGCAGCAAGCAAACGCTGATTCAGCGACCAAAAGCTGACCCTCACTTCCACATGCGCTTGGATGATTTAGCATCTGGCTTCAGCTTTGCTAGACTTTCTGTTGGATAGCCTGTTTGTCAATGTGATGCCTACAAGATTGTGCCTCGACAGGGAGGCAATCCAAGGCAAAATCTAGCAATACATCACAATGCACTTCATGAGGGTCAAGGACACCCTTGGTCTAAGCATCAACGTCTACATCCTGCACTAGCACAATTGACAGTTGGGCAGATCTGCTAGCCTAAGCCAAACTGAGTTTGCTTCAGGTCTGACCCACGGAAAGTGACCACCTTGACAAGCTATCAGCCGTGGTGAGGCTGCAGCACATCCTGCCATCGAGCACAAGGAGATGCCAAGTTGTATTCTGCCTTGCATGGACGCATGGGTCTGCAAAAACACCATTTAATGTACAATTTGCATGCACAGGTGCGGCTGCACACTGGTCACCTGAGTTACCTGTGTGGCAAGCAGCTGAGCTTGCGTGTCCTCCAGCTGGCTTGCCAAGAGTGCAAGGCGCTCCTTCTGACCAGGAGAGGGGCCCTGCTGCTGCAACATCTGGAAGCCAGCTATGGAATCATCACGTGCCTGCATGACACAGGCGGGTCATGTCGGCAAGTCAGACATGCAGCAGCACACCTGCAGTATGACGCGCTTACATGACGTGGAGAGAGCATTATGCTACATACCAAAGTACAAGGCTCATGCAGGTAACACTTGGCTATGGCACTTTCTCACAGTGCAGAAGCTTATCTGTGACTGCTCAGAACTAGCGTTGGCAAGCTTAAGGTGGCAGTTCCTTGCAACTGGTGGCGCAGGTTTATAGCTCAGCTCACCTGCACATCAGCCTGGAGATCCTGGATGGTGGCCTCAGCCAAGCGCAGCCTGCGCTGAGCCTCAGTATACCGTTCCTCCACATTGTGTTGCCGCTGCAGCTGGTTGGCAGACAGCTGCAGCTGCCTGTCCAGGCGGTCGCACACAGCCCTCTTGGCATCTAGGGCTGCTTCTAACTCCCATACCTGCAATGCCAAGTTGGGTTGCAGTGCATTGCTGTGTGCTTGAAGCCTGGGCATGTGGATTGAATGGCACACTTGTCCAACAGGAAGAGATACCCAGATGTTCTTCTGCTGAAGTAAGCGCTGTCAGGGGTGTGCAGGCAGATCAGTATTGTCTGCATGTGCATGCTGCACTGCCTGAGCACCACTATGCCAGAAATGCTCAAGCCACGGCATTGCGAGGCAATCAGCGCCTAGCAGCCAATGCACAGCTGTCCTCGTGCACGCAAGGCTTTGAAAGGCTTTATGAAAAGAGCATGGCATGATCAACAACGCTCAAAAATACATCAACCAGGTTCCCTGACCTTCTGCCTGAGCTGGTGTTCTGCCCTAGGCACATCCTGGATTTCCCCCCTTGCACTGCCCGTATTGCTGCTGCTTGGTATGAGAGCCATGTCTTCTGACCTCAAGGCCAAAGCAGTGCTGGCCTGGCTGGTACCGGCCAAGGCCAGTCTGGTCTTACCAAGCAGCGCAGAAGCATCACTCGCAACGCTCCTCAGAGGCAACCTGGTGTCCCTGCTAGTGGCTGAGTTCCTGCTGCCAACCGCATGGCCAGCACTCACTCTGCCATTCCGATTGCTGTACCCTTGGACAATATCACCACTCAGGCCATCTTGATTGGTATAGCCAGCGGCATTAGCACTGGAGTCAGCATGCCTGCTGTGACTCATGCTGGTGTTCCTGTTGCTGATGCCGGAAGCTAGGGCATCATGTCTGGTGGTGGCGGGGATGGCGGCAGGGGATGGGGGGTCTTGCAAGGCTTGGGCGGAGCTGGGGTTGGGGGGTCGACCGCTGATGGTCTTGTTCAAGACTGGGTTAGGGTCAGGTGTGCCCTTGCGGTTGCTCCATGCACGCTGTGCCAACCTGTCCAAAGCTTGACGCATTGGTGAGGCGCCCAAACTGTCTCTGTCTTCTCCCTGCACCATGGTTGTACCACATTTGTCACACTTCTGAAGCAGAATCCTGACTGACTAGTCAGGGTTTCGTCACTTGTGTGAGCACAGCACAGGCAGTCCTGGCATCTTTGAGGTGTTCTGGCCTCAATTACCTATAGCGAGCATGCTTCAAGCTTTGCAGAGGTTTCAGCGTTAAAATTCAGACGCATATGTCTCGACATCCACTGCATGGAAAGGGCCAATGTTTCATGATTGCTGTTGCAGCCAGTGCACATGTGTATGCAGCATGGTTGCATACCTGATCACTGTCTTCACCACAGCGCTGCAGCTGCAGGCCAGTGCTGTGGTCACGCTCCAGGGGCTGTGGTGTGGCCAAGCCAGAGGAAGGGGCGCTAGATTGGTGAAGCAGCCTGGGACTTGATAAACTGCTCTGCAAGCTGAAAGCCTGCATGTTCAGACCTCAGCTCGAACCACCTGACGGTGCAGAGGTTTGCAGAGGCGACCATTGAGGAAAGTAGATTGCACACAAGAGCAAAAGCTGTGCAGCAAGGACCACTGCGCAATCGTTTGCTAAGCATGAGCCTGTTGTAAGCAGTTGTGTGCATGGCAAAGCCAGAGCGTACCTGAAAGCTGCTGCTCATGGCCTCAAGATCATGCTGCTCTGCCTGCTGGGCATGCTGAGCACGCTCAGCTGGCTGTGGTGATCCAAAAGACAGCGGATCAGGCTCTGCACTTTCCCCAAATCTGCTGTCATGGCAGTCGAACAGGAGCCGCTGACGCACATCACCAGCTGGTGTGTCCAGAGGGCTGTGTGATGAAAGGGAATTGGGAGAAGAGCTGTCCATTGTTGCAGCATGCCTGCAAAGACAGCCAAAGCAGCTGAATCTTGCTGGATCTATGCAGATGCTGCAATCTGCATGAGCTTGCTTGATCTCCTGAAGCGTGCACGGCAGTGATGAGGCTAGACCCTCCTTTGTTCTATGCAGCTGTGGCATTTCTGGGTTTGCAGACTGTTCATCTTTGCATTGTGCTTCTTTGGTATGGATACATAACACCTGCTGACAAGCTTAACTCACAGGCAACCATTCGTAAGGCAAGTTGATGGTAGATTTTGCATAGTACCTTAGCCGGCTGGCAGGTATTTGGGGGACCCCTGCTTGACCCCCTCCTGTGTGAACAGCGCTCAGATTGCTGATGGTGAGTTGCCCCAGCTGAGCGCTCTTCTCAGAGGCTAGGCGACGTAGGTGCTGCACAGAGTCCTGCATGCTGCGCTTGCGCTTCAGAGCCACGCTGTCTGCCGCACCTGCAGGAGCAGGAAGAATCACACCCTTGAGCGATCACAACAGGCCTCTGATGGCGGCAAAAGGCAGTCTGCTGTCACATGCAAATCTCTGCTATGGGGCAGCAGCACAAGGCGGCCCCTGCAAGCTTGGATGCTGGCCAGGGCAGGCTATCTTGCTTGATTCTGATGCTAACAGGCAGAATTGGTCCCTGCCCTTATTGAGTCAGTTCAACTGGTGTCTGGCTGCTGCATATTTGGTTGTCTTGTCTGCAAAGAATGGTCTGACGTCGACATGCTGCAAACTTGGCTGTGTAGGTATGCAACAATGTAGCCTGAGGTGTTTACCAGATCAGTTGTTCATCTGGTCAACACTGCAATATTCCAGTTGTGAATGCATGCAAAGCAGATGGCTTGCTGCACCCATCTGCCTTGATGCTGGGGCTACACACCACCTCTACAGTGCTGCTGGCCCAGAGCAGACACTTGCGTGTAACAGCTTGAAGAAGCATTTGCAGAACAGTTTGACCCTAATGACTACATGCAGAGAGATTAAGGGCAGAGACTTACCTGGAGTAATATTGCGGCTGCCAGCATGCCCAGGCACCTTGGCAGCTTTCAGCCTGTCTGTCAAGTTCTGGTGTATTGCTGAGCCCAAGGGGTTCAGTGATTCTGGCAGGGCAGCAGCAGGGCTGTCTCCAGCAGCCTCTGAGACTGCCCTGGCTGCAGCAGCAGCTGTCTGAGCTGGGCTGGTTTTGGGCTTTATGGCATCTGGTGAATCTGACCTTGGAGTGGTGCTGCCTCCCTTTGGGATATACAGACCACTCTCCATTGTCTTCACCTACACTTTGTCCAGAGCGCCTTTGACGTGGTTGAGCAGGAAAAGACATGTTAAGTTCATTGTTGTGCTCTTGCTAGGTTGATGTCTTTGTTATTTTGCAGCTTACTGCAGACAGTGATCGGCAGCCAGCATGTAGTCATGCAAGGACTGGCAGCCACAGCAATTGCTTGCTTAGCCAAGTGGTGCATCACATGGCAAGGTGAATTTCCGTTACATGCGTGCAGCTGCAGACACGTCTAGGCAACAAATGTGGGCATGACACGGTTGGACAATTGCATCATCATGCTGGGCATGCTATGGCCATGAGCAGCTGTCCTCTGGACACACAGATGCCTTCTGCCATCGTCAATGCATGCTTGATTTGCCCCATGCTGTGTACATTGCATCAGAGTGATGAGCTTCACGCATTGCAAATGTATGCTGAGAGGTTACAGCATTTGGTCACCTGATTCAGCAGAGTTGCCAGTTCAGCCTTGCGAGCTGACAGCTCGGCAGTGCGCTGTGTGCGGCCCTGAGACGCATTGGGGGTCGTGCTGCTTCTGTGCTGCAGCAGTGCAATAGCCTTGCTGATGGGAGTGATGCCGGGTGTAGCTCCCTGTTGTGGAGTCAGCGGTCTGTGATTGGCAAGGTCAGTACCCCAGGCAGCAGTTGCAGGCGTGCTTGGCACATCTTCTACTGTCATTGCTGCAGCTTCATAACCTGCTCTATAGATGGCTGACTACAGTGCCACTGCTGATCTTGCTGAATGGCCTGCTGCAGCCGATGCTATGAATCAGAAGCAGATGGTCAGGCTGACGTGCTGCAAGTTGAGATTTTGTATGTGCAGCTGCAAGTGGTCAATAGTGACATGCATGAACCGCGCAACACCGCCGCCGGAATGTGCCTCGTTCAATGCGCCGTGAAGCGTGTCAAGGCGTCACAGCAGCGGTGTGGGTGATGCATTGCCTGCTGTCGTCCCGGTGTAGGAGACGACTGGCCGGTTGCCGCAAGTGATGCTACAGGCCATCGAAAGGCCGCTGCTGATGCACCAGTCTGCTTCTGAGCAGGATCCGGTCAAAGGTGCTTCACAGCTGTCAGTTGCAAGTTGCAACAAAGGATTCTGAAAGGTGCAATATTTCGAGCAAGTTTATCAGAAAGCCTTTCGCAAGGAGTCAAGCAAAAGAAGTTGGCGCTTTGTACAAAGCTGTTGTGACCTGGGTATACAGTTTTTTGCTTAGATCGTAGTAGCCACCTCACAAACTCCTGCGAATCTCTGTATGCTGTGTAACCCGATATCCTGATCGTTTGCATCTAGTCAGCGATTGACAGCTGCGCTCCTTGCCTTTTCGTAGCTCGTGACAAGTCGCAATGTCAGGCGGAGGTTTGCAGATTGATCCCACAGAGTTGACTTTCCGTTTCGAGCTCAGAAAGATCATTCCTGTCACGCTTTCCCTGCACAATCCCACCGGCGACAGAATAGCCTTCAAAGTCAAGACCACAAATCCCAAGAAGTATTGTGTCAGGCCCAGCTCGGGAGTTGTTGAACCAGAGACCACACGAGATGTACAAGTCATCATGCAAGCTCAGAGGGAATATCCAGCCAGTATGGCAGATTGCAAAGACAAGTTCTTGGTTCAGTGGTCGACCATGCCACCTCATGTTCAGGAAGTAACAGCAGATATTTTTGACACTACCATCAACCGGGATGTCAGGCAGGCTCGTCTGCGTGTGAACCTTGTTGGCCCCCCAAAGCCACCATCACCTGTTCCTGAGGGAACTGAGGAGGAAGCTTCTCCAGTCAAGGACGTATTCAAAGACAGCAATGCCAGGCCAGGAGGGTTTGGAGGCACTGGGCCTCTTGCTTCTGATGAGCGTAACAGACTTCAACAGCAGCTTGCAAGGGCTGAGAAGGAGAAAAGTGAATATGCTAGAAGGCTGCAGTCTTATCAGTCAGGCCCAGCCAAATCTGGTGGTCAGATCATGCAAGGCGGGTTTAGCTTTGTCCACATCATTTTGGCCATTGTTGTAGCCTTTCTCATAGGCAGATTTCTATAGACAGGTATCGGATCTGGAGGGGTGTTGAGAACCTGTTCTAACACTCTTAACATCTTGGGTGCAAATCCTCATATGTGCTAGTGCAGTCCGGCACTGTGCTCCAGTCTATTTTGTCTCATCTGGCTGCATTCTGGCATGCATGCATTTGAATTGATGATGATGCAAGTTAGATCTCTGTTAACTGGTTAGAGGCCTGCAATGCAGTCCAAACTTTTCAATGTAGCAATGGCCTGGCAGATTATATGATAAAGACCGATCGAGACATATTTTAGTTTTGTACGTTGCTGCTTCTGGTGTAGTCACACAAAACACTGCTCCTGGTACAACAGTGTCATGACACATTTACAGCTGCTTTACAGAAAATTCTGCTAGTCTGGTCATCCTCAAAGCCCTTGTTGCCTATAGTTAGCACGGGAGTGCTGACAGCATTCTCATGTGTCAACATATCACCTGTGATTGTTGTACACAGTGCAGGCTGTTGCAATGACGCCCGAGAGCCTTCTTACTTCCCCTTGGAATTGCGTGACCAAAGCGAAGCGCACGTGGTCGCTTAAATAACTGCGTCAATCACAACCTGCTGGCATGCAGCAAGCAATCCGATATGCCTTCTGCCAGAGCTCAGACTGGAGCATACCTTGCACCGGCCTATTGTTTTACACCAGCCCCTTATGACATGTAGCATGTGCTTAGGTATTCCATTACAGCACTTCAGAACAACATGAAGTCATGCACTTTCAATTTGCTGAAGGCCCTGACAACAAAGCCTAATAGGGCCATCCTAGAAAGCCTGCATACTGGTCTCCTGAAGTGCTGCATTCTGCTTTAATTGTTTTCAGCAAAGGCAGACGTTCCATCAAAATTCTATGCATTGATGATGTGGTACTTGGACAATCTCCCAACTTCAACACAGACAGACTAGAGCAGTGTGTGAGCTGAACAATGTCTTGGTCACGCCAATTACCTACAGACATGTTGAGATTGCGCAAAGAAGTCAAACCAGTCAGCAGAGTAATCCATGTGCTGCTAAATGCACAGCAGTGCATGTCTATCACTTCTAGCTTTCTTAGCAATGATATAGCTTGAACTCCCCATGTCTGCACATTGATGCACCTAGGGAAATGGAGCTCTCGCAAACTTGTGAGCTGCTGCAAAGGAGCAAGCGTGGAAACACAGACCAGATCTGACATGTTGAACCACTCTAGCCCTGAAACCTGTTCAAGACCATCTAAAGATGTGACACTCTGGACCCCATGAAAGTTTAAGTTGGTCAACAGTGACAACCTGCTAATCTCCTTGATAGACCTCAAGTACACAAGCGACTCTTGCATGTCAAGATCAGTCAGCTGAATGAGCTGGCATACGGCAGCAAAAGCGACTTCAGATGCCCTTGCATTGACAAGCTCTTCTGGTTTCTTGCTTGTCTGTTGCACGTATGCTGTGTGTATGACTTCCATCAAAGATAGCCTCCGTATATGGCTCAATGTCCTTAGTGCTTCCCAAGCAAGCTCACTCACGGCTAAGCGAGACAGACATAGAGACTGCAGCTGAGCTAAGCTAGATGCTTGCTGTATGATATGCTGCGCGACACTCTCGTTCTCATAGCAATCCGGCCCGCCGGGAGATGTGTAGACTTCTGGACCCCGAACAGACAACGTTGTAAGCTGCTGTAGCTGACTGAGCTTCAGCGACGTGACATCGCCTAAGGGACAGAAGTCGAGTTGCACCAGGGTAGTCAGCTGCTCGAGGGCCTCGCTTGACGTGGAGGGAATGCAAACTGCATAGTTGCCGGCGTGAAATGCTCGAAGGCTCGCGACGCGGAGCAAAGGTTCCAGATCGACTGGAGCCCGAGGAAGGCACGACGACAAGTCTACAGCAACCAAGTTTGGGAAGCTGCGGGCCAGCTTGCTGACTTTCTCGGATGTGCAACCATACTGTGGGTGCCAAATTGCTCGAGCGCCGTTTGCTGCTGACAACCAGGCTTTGCACACAACGCGGATACTTTTGGTAGTAGCATAGTCACCACGACTTTCGCTGGCAGCAGCAATCTGATACAGAAGGGAACCTACATTATCCGACCATTCTGCGCCATCTGCATCTCGAAGCATGATCCCACAGAGCACCGGTGGGCACAATGTTGCATAGTTTTTGCCTGGGACTCTTAGGTCAACGACAGTCGGTATGACTAAGCACGATGACTAAACATGGTCTGCCTTGCACACAGAGACACAGGCACAGTGCTCCAGCGTCTGGTGTACGCTTAGCTTGTCGTGGGAAAGCTCAGAGAATAGTAATGAGAAAGCAACTGCTTGAGATGGTGCCGACTTAACGGGACATCGTCATAATAACATGGTCCCTTTAAGAGCAGCAGTTTTTGTTGGGGAAAGCCATGCATGCATCAACGGCCCTGTTGGCTGCAATGTAAAGCCTTTGTGCAATGACCCGATTTCGCAATTTGCAATGGCTCATTTTGCACCAAAATAAGCTGCTTGGTCCAGTTTATATGCCCCAACAAATCTTGAGAGCTACTGAAGCTAAATTCTTGGACGTGACCCAACATGTAGAGATGCCGCTTTGTTTGCTGCGCCCAAACAAGCAAACGACTGGATGGCATGCATGCACAGCTAGTATCACGACGCATTGCTGTGCGCGGGCGTCTTTGATAAAACAGGAGTGTAGCATACATGCACAGTTCAGGCATACAGCGCTGGCTCATATTCTGACCACTGTGCTTTAACCAGCTTCTCTTGCATCGCTTCTGCGTTCCGTGTGTGGAAAGCATAGGCTGAACAGCCAGACTGTCCTATGTGGGTCCTGCTGCACTGGATCAGTGGTGTGACTGGAAGAATCTGGGGAAAACCGCAACTGTCTGCCTGAGTGATTCCACTGGACTGCCCGTAGTTTGTGAAAGACTTCCTCATGAAAGGACCCCGCCACGAAGCCAAAAGAGGTGCTTTTAGGCGACGGCTGGAGGCGCGGCATCTCATCGTCCTTGCCTGCTTTTTGGCTACCTTGTCAGCTTACGTTGAGCGCGTGGGATTTAGCATTGCGTATACGGCCATGGCAAAGATTGACAAAGTTGACGAAGCTACCAAAGGAACAGTGCTTTCTGCATTCTACTGGGGCTATGGGGTGTCACAGGTCAACCTTGCAGCCTTTGAGCCAAGCCTATTCAACCAGTGCAACTGCATGTCAACCAGCGTCTACTTTGCAGCTTGCCAATGCGTTCAGCTTGCATTCCTTTGCACATCTGAATGTGTGCATGTCAGTCATGAGCATACACATGCACATCAAAGTATCTCAACACATTTGCAGGTGCTGAAATTGCTCAGTCTCCCCAGTGCAAACAACCATTGACAGTGCTTGCGGTACAGGTTCCTGGAGGTTGGGCTGCACAGCGCTGGGGAGGCCGCCGCATGCTCATGGTTTCGTTCGGCTTGTGGTCGACTGCCTCAATGCTGACACCTGGATCTGCAGCTAGCAACTCTGCTATTATTCTTGCAAGGGTTGCTGTGGGCGTGGCCCAGGGTTTCCTGATACCCTCTGTGCACACTGTGTTGTCCCAGGTTTGACAAGCAGTGTGCGTTGTGATGTATATGTGACTGCGCGTGCCAAGTTTGATGCTCTTGCGACATCAGCAACAGACATCACCTGCATGCTTCCCTTCATATTCAAGTGAATTGATGCACAAATTTCTTGTACATGCAGGCACTGGCTTTGCGCATGAGCTGCAGCTTTGACTGGGTTGCATGTGTAATGCAGTGGATACCTCCGCATGAGAGGGCAAAGGCAGTGTCCCTAAGTACCTCAGGCATGTACCTGGGATCAGCCGCAGGCATGCTGGTTCTGCCTAGCATTGCAGCTAGGGCCAGCCCTGCAGCCCTTCTCAAGTTTGTGGGAGCCCTGGGTTATGCATGGCTGGCTTTCTGGCTTACAGTCGGCAAGGAAGTACCTCATAGGTGATACACAATAAGTCCTTCATTCATCCAGTCATTTGTTGTGCCATGCAAGCACATCCCTTTCCTGAGGGTCAGGTTTGTACAGGTGGTACACAGATCTACATGATGGTCACTGATGCACTCTTGCAGACTGAGCTCAGTGTCCTGTACGCTGGACTGGCGCAGCTGAAACACAAAACTGTGCATAATCTTGGACAGCAGCTTTGTGCACTATCAGTGTTCACACAAATCTTTTATGTACATGGCTGCCTGTCCACCCTTGACCAATGGGCAGACCTGAGTGCTGCATACCTGCCTGTCTGTTCACCAGCGTTGGTGAATCATGTAGGTAGCACTGCTCCACCTCACACCGTTTTATGTGCACATATTGATCAATGCATTAGTCACCAGCCAGATGCCACCCCCTCTCAACTCCCTGTCCCCTCTGTTGAACCTGCCACAATTGAATGCATCATTGCAGATGTGGTCAACTGATCTTTGTGTGAATGGATGCAATCACACAAGCGAAGGGAATCTTGCAGGGAAGGGAACATAGTTCAATATACAATGACAGTGCTGCGGACATTCTTGCAGGCTGGCCACCATTCCATTGGCTTCTGGAGAATCTAAACAGAAGGGACGCACCCCAGCGACCCCCTGGCTGCGCATGCTGACTCAACCTGCTGTCTGGGCCATTATCATCAACAACTTCACCTTTCATTATGCTTTCTACGTGGTCATGAACTGGCTGCCCACATACTTTGACAAGGTATGCATGCGCCACACCATGAGCAATGTTTCTGTGTTTTGCCATTTGCTAGGGCTTCACGCAGCATGCTTTGCATGCAAACATGTGGCATAGTCTGTCATGTGTCTGTAAATACATGTCATGTATCTCACTATTAGCCTCTTCGCATGCCAGATGCAGCAGGTTATCTCTGCATATACTTGGCACCTCAGCCCCGCCACCACCACCATCACCACACCACCGCTGCTCTAGATACAGATAGCTGCCAAGGCCACAAAGCATGTGTGCCTGTACTCCATGCTGTGCCCTGTGATGGCATTTTCAGTGCCTGCCAGACATGCCTTGTGTCAGTGATGCCCTAAGAGCAGCCTGGCAATGTCAATGGCAGTCCACTATGAGCGTCACATTCCACACACCCACTTTTCCATGGCTGTATGTTCATGCTGGGCTGGACCCACTTAGGTTCAACCTAAACCCCAAGATGAGCTTGTGCTACAAGATGGCAGAGCATATCACAGCAGCATTTCTGACAGTGCTCACAAGCATTTTAAATGCAGCAGCCCTTTGCAACATGATGTACCTGTGTGGACATCAGGGCGCAGGCATTGCCCTAATAGGACGCCTTCTGCAACAGTCAGAGCACCTGATGCTATAATGCAATAAGGTTGCTTCTTTGACCTGATTCACCCAAGTGTATGCTTTTGCAGGTGCTGCATGCAGATTTAGCCAGCCTCGGGGCAGTCAAGACCTTACCATACCTAGCCATGTTTGGAAGTTCCAATTTAGGTGGATGGCTGGGTGATTACCTTATACATCAACGCAAAACGCCCACAGCCAGAGCTCGCAAGTTTGTGAACACTCTAGGTACATGTGACAGATGAATGCACATACTCAAATCATGTTTGCAAGTGTCACTGCCAGTTCTGAGGTGCATTGTATGCACAGTATGTGATCATCATGCAGTGTGGGGGCTAAGTCTGCCCTGTATTCATGCCAGCTTGTGTGTGTAGGTTTTGTTGGAGCTGCTATTGCGCTCATGTTCATGCCCAGGGCAAATGACGTCGCCAGTGGCGTGGCTGCTACGACCAGTGCACTTGCCCTGGCAGGATTTGCAAGAGGCGGATTTTCTGTCAACCATATGGACATTGCCCCCAAGTATGCTGGGATCTTGATGGGCATTTCAAATACAGCTGGCACACTGGCAGGTAGATGCAGTACATAATGCATGACACAAGACAAGGGTGCATGGCATTGGCAGCAAGAAGCATGAGTAGACACATGAGTAGACACATGTGCACACATGTGAACGCATGAGCATCAACGGCGGCAGTTGGGATGTGTGTCTCCAAAAAAAATCTCACACAGCAATAGCACAATTCCGGACACCCGGAGTCGAACCAGGGACCTGCTGATCTCTGCTTATAACGCCTACAGTCAGCCGCTCTAACCATCTGAGCTATGTCCGGTGACATACACCGGCGGAATTTGCTTCAAACATCATTTTGACCGTTTAACCTGGTTGCAGGCGTCATCGGCGTAGCTGTCACTGGACTCTTGCTCAACACCTCAGCAGACACTGTAGATGCTTCAGGCGGCTGGTGGCAAGCTTTTGCTACATGCGCAATACTGTGCACAGCTGGCAGCACTATTTTCGTCATGTTTGCAAGGGGAGACAGGCTGTTTGGCAGCGATATTGACAGCTAGCATATGTTGTATACAGAGTCCTACACATATACACATTTGCCTATACAACAACAGCCCGAAGGCAAGTCAGCCCAAAGTAGCAAGCAAGCACACGCTTAGCAAGTTGTCACAATGACCGGGATTCCTGCATGTACGAAACCTGATGTTCAGCACATTTAGTCTCTGCCACTGAGTCTGTGGGTAATTCTATGGGAATCTTCTCATCGACCAAGAATGCCCTTGCTAGGCCATGCGCATGCCATTGACTGTCCTTACACACTAAGAGTACCCTCCTGCAGTAAAGCAGCCCCACTGATTACAGTTAAATGAAAGTAATTACGACATGCAGAATAAAACAGAATGTGAAAGCAACAGCAGGCTGAGCAGCTGATGGTAGCTGGTTTGTCGGGGTGGGGATACGGGAAATTGGGGGGGGCGGGGGGGTCGGTCGCCTTGCATCAGGATTTAGAAGCTTCAGCTACATCATGTCAGCTACTGTGAGAGTCGGAGTCTGACTATCCATTCATCCTGCGTCCGTATTTCGTTGTGCAGTACGGCGGTGCAGTTGTTCGGCGTGCAAGCGTAAACCCCACGATCTCAGTTCGTTGCAACACGGGAGCGCGCGACACTCGTGATCCAAGTGCAAATCACGGCATATGCGCTTATAATAACCGCACTTCGGCTGTTGCGATACTGAGTGTCATTGCTACTTGGTCCGTCACACGACATCGCAAAAGCTAGGCGTATTTGCAATCTGGCGACTGCTCCAGCTGATCAACTGGCTGGTCCTGCTGGCGACAGCATTACTTTCTGCGAAGCCCCGGTAACGCAGCCAAACTTCCTTTGGGACCGCGACCCCAGCGCTCCAGAAGACTGGTGGAGCAGCTTCGCCTCTGCTCCTGCCCAGAGTACAGCACCTGCAGCTTTAGACAGCTTCGGTCAGCCCGCTGACATAACAGAGAGCAGCTTGGAGAATGGCAGTGCCAAAAGAAGGACCGCATCAGCAGATTTGCAAGGCCAGAAGGAACGCTCATTGCTTGAGCACAAGCTGGACGCCAACAGGAGAGCTCAAAAGCGCTTCCGTGAGCGCCGCAAGGTAGCCACAGGGCGCCATATAGTGTTTTTGTTCAGTGTTCTGCATCAAATATGTTGTTTCTGCACATGCATGCTGTGCTCACATTTGACAGCAACAGGAGCGCGAGCAAGCACTTGATAGCCAACTGGTTGACACAAGAGCAGAGCTGCAAAAGCTGAAAGCGTGCCAGCAGCAGCTGGAGACCAGGAATGCGCTACTGGAAAAAGTTTCTCGCATCAACAATCAGCCAGATCTGACATCATCTTCTGATGAGGTGAAATGCCACAGAACAACTTTGCCCCTTTGATAGTTGAATCATCAAGATGCACTCTCGTGCTCAGTTGCGATTGTTTACCTGGCTTTCCACATCTTCATGCTGTTGTTGTCCCACTGTTGACTTGCTTGTTGGAAAACTTTCCAAGCTTTGAACAATCTTGTAATGAATGCATTGAATCAATGACATCATCTCATCTATGCATCGCAATTGCGCGACTGTTGACACTGTGTTTGACTGCTGCAGGACGCCATGTTCACAGTAGATAGACAAAGTGCGTGTGACGAAACCAGCCTGAATGATGACGGCCGAGGAGTGAATATCACTCTGCCTAAGCATCAACAGCACATGACAGTGCAGCAGATCAGCAAATTGAGGCTGGGCCAGTTTGCAGCATTGTGGACGGTACGACACTTGCCTACATTGGTCACACTCAAAGCCAGACGCTCATGCTGCCACCTCTAGGTGTGTGAACAGAACCAGTAGACAATGCCACAAGGTTTTCAAGCTGCAGCGACGCTGATGTGGCTGTCATATTGGTCACAAGCCACCTGCCAATAAGCATTGTGCAATGATTCACAACGCTGTTTTGTGGAAGCACAATATGGTGCTCAGAAACATCCATTGTGCACAGTAGGCGCATGCCTGTCGGACAATGTGAACCACCAAGTAGCCGAACGTTTGCTAAATTCTCAGGACTACATCCGTGAGCTGGGCATGTTGCTGGTGCGTCTTGGAGACAGAGGGGACCCTAGCACACAAGCAAGCATGGAGCACCTCACGTTAGAGTCCACTCAGGTGCTGGGTTGTCTCAAGGCGTTCAATCCCTCTGTCTACAAAGCTGTATGCCATGAAAGGCTGGACGGCGGCAACACAGGGCCTGCTCAGGAGCTGGATGTCTCCTGGTTCATGTTGCTGCAGGCAAGTAGGCAGATCAGCTACTGGTCTGACGTTTGTCCTGTGTGCAATGCCTGCAGACTAGTGTCTGATTCAGGTGCTTGCTGATGATTCATTGTACGCACACTCAGACGCAAGACAGATGCACCAGCTGTGGTCCTGCTTGATCTATGCAGCTGAGCCTTCACCTCTGAGCCTGCGTTGAACAGCTGTCAGGCTTATTGAAATGCTTCTAATAGTAGAGAAGCGTTCATTTGACAAAATCTGGAACGAGTTCAGAAGTGCCTGGGCCTGATACCAGGTGTCATTTTATGGGATTTTGTAGTCATGCTTCATTCATATGCCCATGTAAGTCACTCAAGCCACAGACACAGCCAGCCCAAACTCCATATTCTGCTGCATGTGTTGTGTTCTGACCACATTATGTACCAATGCACTTGCAGTTTATCTGATCGTGCTGCTTTACAGGAGTTACTGTCGCTTTCTGATGCCCAGATGCAAGACTTTGCATACCTGCGGCGTCTGTACCTCACCAAAAGAGCACTGCTTGCTTTTGAGCGCAAGAACTTGGTTGACCAGATGCAAGACAGCGACAGTGCCTTGCCACATCCAGCTGATGGTCAGATTGGGGTACCAGAGCTGGCAGCAAAGTTGCGCCAAAATGCTGCTGATGACTATGAAGTCTACATCAAGCTTGGATATGCTGTACGACGAGGGGTAAGTTTACTCATGTCAAAGTGTGTTCATGGCGTGGCTTGCCTGTATTGACTCAAGACCAGCAAATTGTATACGTTGGTTTCCAGTGGCATAGGCATCTGAATTATAGTCAGGCAAATGCTGCAGTACTACTGTTTACATATACTGCACCTGCAGATATGTAAACGCCACACTCTGGTCTGTATTGGCTCAACTTGCGTCGCTTGGTGCACCTTGCCTGCTCACCTTCCTTAGGCTGCTGTGCAGACATGCTGCCCACTTGCAATGCACACCAGAACACATCTCACTGATGAGGGCGACGGTAATGCAAGTTGTGGTAGTGAGTGCTGTGTCTTCACTGCAGAGTGAATCGCATGATCAATGTCATGCATGCTGTTGTAAGGCCTGATGGCATCTGCAGGTGTTCAGCACCAAGCAGTGGGCCATGTTCATTGTGCATGCCTACCCATTCTTCCCTGGGGTTGAGGCAGGCCTTGAGCATACTGTGGCAGGCAGAGGCGAGCCCAGCATGCATGATATCATTGCAGGAGCGCAAAGCAGCCCAATGACAGCAGAATGGGCTGCGCTCAATGACTACTTGTCTAAAATCACCGGCGAGCATGTGCATGACTACCAGCCAATCAAATGGCCCTCACAGCATTCCGATCATGCAACCCCTAGCAAGCATGCGTTCCCTGCCAGCTTGCATGACATGTTGCTGTAGTTTGCGGCCATCAGCCTCTCGGCCATGCACAAACTTTCTTCCACACAGCAGAAATCACAATTGACAGGCGGTAGGGCCTTTGGTAGGCAACTTCAACATCAGTAGGAAACATGTACGTCTGGTCTGTGTATCAAAAGTACCGTGACAGGTCAGATATGCAGCTTACATGTGGTGTGTGTTGGGGTGAAACCTAAGTTTCACTGCCACCCCAGCAGAGTGTTCAGTTCAGATTGGTGTTCAGGTTTGCTATTTTACTGCTGTCATCAATAGGTGTCAAAGTGCAGGAGTTGGTGTATTCAATTTGAGACAAATTTGATATCTCTCATTGTCATTACAAGCGCTTATTATTGAACATCAAGCCACTGCAGCGTGACATTTCCTCTATTGATAGCAATGTTCTGTCTTGTAGCGTTTGATGCATGTAGTGTCATTGTGGCTGATGGTGCAGCATGAAAGTGCACAGATAATTTAGATCTGGGTCATGGAGTGATACTGTATACAGCCATGTCACAAAGACCTGCTGCACATGTCTCATTGCTGCAGAAAGTTCGTAAGGTAAATCTGAAAACCTGAACTTGCTAGATTCAACAAGACATGTGGGGTATGCATAGCATCTCCTCAGAGGCTGTTCAATTCAGTGACTTCAGAGCCATTTGTTTTGCTGGCGTCCTCTGTGCTGTCGTCAGACGCAGCTTCTGGATGATGTGATCCCGCTGGCGTTGGTGATGTACACCCACTCCACAACAATTCACGCGTTATATGTCCTGTGACAAAATGACGCTGCGCAGCCTACACACATCGCCTGGCTCTGTCACGAGACATAGGACTTGAGCATTCTCTGCATATTTATGACGCCACATGCTGTTTGTCACTATGCAAGCGTGCTGACAGGTGAGCGAGGGTCACAAAACAATCGATGGAGTGCATTGTAGTTAGTACTCTTGTATTGTAATTAGTACTCTGATTAGTACTCTTGTACCAATACACTGGCAGCAATGGGAGTCCGACGATGCATCACATGACAGCATTCTTACATGGCATCAGACAGTGTGGATGAATATGCAAGTAACCAAATATATCAGACAGTGCAAACAAATATGCATACAAATGGAATGTCGCAATCCCTCAGGCAGGATGAACAAAAGGCAATGGCCTTATTGCAGCATGCCCATGTGAATCAACACTCAAGCGCTCAGTTAGTATGCCTTGCAGTAGACTTTGAGAGGCCTAGTAGTACACAGAAGTAGCAGTTATTTTGGCAACAAAAAAAGCCAGCGTGCCAGGCAGAGTAGGCCCTACAACAAATTCAAGGCAATACAAAAAGGCTATGCACTCATTGCAGCATGCCTACAACATCTATAAGGAAATGAAACACAGGCTATGCAATCTTTGCAGCATGCCTGAGGTGATAACTACCCACATGCTATCATCACAACAACAAAAACTGCACATCAGCACTCTACAGGCGCTATAACAACCAGTGCACATGCTTCAGGCCTGGTCAAGGGCTGATCCTGCTTGTGCTATCAACACCAAGCAACCCTAGCTACCACCAAAATGCTTCCCTAGATAGCACTGCATGACCCACTGCGCATTGGTCCTCATCACCCTGATGGTAATTTAGACACTACATTAAAACTAGTGTACATTGACCCCAAACAACAGCGAATAACGACTTGCATAAGACACTGCCGCTAGACCAGAGCCAGAATGCAGCTAGGTGCCTGACTGCCTATGCCTGGTGCTGGTGGCGCCCGCCAGACCTGCTGAAACCCCTCTGGAACCCCCTGTTGCGGCTGGGCACCATCTGCCACTCAGGCTCATCCCAGTTTGCACTGGCACTGATTGCACTATCATCCTGGGAGCTCAAGTCAACCCCCCTCCAGCCCCTCCTGCTGGACCTCTCCACTGCATCTGGGCTAGGTGGGGCTACTGAGGGCCCAGGGCTGTCTGGAACAGCCTCCATGGTGTTGTACACACCAGCATTGCCGTCAGCAGGGCCAGAAGTGTGGATGTGGATGAGCAAGTTGGCAGCCTTTCCTGCAGATGAAGGCTCTGCCTGCAGCAACACAACAGATACTGTGTCAGCTTGCCTGACACGATGAGCATACTGATATAAATTCACCACCATCCCTACACCACAAGCATGGTGCCAATGTTGCCCTGAGATAATGCAAATACAGGTCTCCCAGCATAACAGGGTCAACAAGTCTCGGCGCAGAAGGTCAACAAACCAGATGGGACAATAGACCCTGAAGTAGTGCTTGTGCTACGGGCCCTACCCATGAAATCCCGGCAGAGAGGAGGGTTGGGGGAGAAGGTCTTGCAAGGAAGGACGGGGTGGAGACGGGATGGGGAAAAGGGGTCATTGCAAGGGGAAAGGCTTTTGCAGGAGCTTACCAATGTGTCAAGAGGGATGGTTGAAGCAGTGGCCTGAGATTCAAGGGCCTTCTTCTTGGCGGGCTTGGACTTCTTGGGAGAGTCCATGGCCACCTTGGGGGGTGCCTGCTTGGCTGTAAGCACATGGATCTCGTCTCTCAGTGCACTCACCTCCACCTGTTGGCGCAGGCACAAGAAGTGTGTTAGGACGAGCAGAAAAGCCTTTGCCTTGAATCTGCAATGCAGCAATGACAAGAAAACATGCAAAAGCACTGCAAGGAACTTGCCTTGAACCTGCAATACAGCAATGACAGGAAAACAATGCAAAAGCAACAAATTGTTTGAACAGCATGTACCAACATAGTTTACAACACAGCGCAGCACAGCACAGAACAGCACAGTCAGACAATGAGAGCTTGATCTGTAGACAGTGCCAGTTCTCTGCAGACCTACATTTAATGGACTCATCAATAGGCAAGGATGAGAAGTGACTTGCCTTGTGGCTGTCAACCAGATCCACTTTCTCCCTTTGCCAAGTGGCAAGCTGAGCCTGCAGGCTCTTCATTTTCTTCTTCTCCTTGCTGTACTCTTCAGCCAGGCCCACCTTGGACTGCTGCATGTCCTGCACCATCATGCATCAAATTCAGCTTATAGAAGACATGCACAATACCTGTGTGCTACACAGCTGCAGGTCTGGAGACACACACAAGATTGGATGAACAGGATCTGTTAGTGTGAAGAGATCAGCCAGGACAGATATGGGACATGGGGGCTTGAAGAGCAAAGCTGCAGCCCCAAATACGCAGATGTGCTCCACTGGGGGACAGGTTCCATTGGCTTAGGTGCTTACCGCTCTTTCCTTCTTGACCTGAACCACTTTGCTGGTCAGCTCTTTGGTCTCTGCCTCCACCTGGGCCTGCATGCATGTCACGCGACCTCAGTGCAGCCAACAAGCAACAGAAGCATGGGCGCACAATCTCCTGATTTAATGTACCCCCGGCTTGCTACACCATGACCCACCAACAGCATAGCACAAAGGTTGACACACAGTGCAGCCAAAACTGCATATGTGCTGCCAGCAAAGCGTCAAAGTCATATTTCAAGCTACTACTAGCATACTACTACTAGCATACTACTACTACTACCAGTAGCATACTACTACTAGTATATCACTACTACTGCAAGACATGCTGCCTCATGCAGGGGTGATGCATAGGGCCATGCAATGTCACCTTGACGCTGTCCTTGAAGCTGCTGGTGTGCCGGTCAAGCTTGCGCAAGACGGCTGTCTTGGAGGCTTCTGCTGCCAACAGGTTATCCTTCACCTCTTCATGCTGAACCTCCAGCACCTGCTCAACACACACTCTTTGCTTGCACGGTGCATCAGGGTGCACATGCTGTTGCTGTTTTGTATGCTGCTGCACACACATCTGGACCTTGGCAACCAACATCTGTTTCAGTCAAAGCAGGCAAGCATACTAATGCTGTTGCTGCTCATACCACAGGCGAGACAGGTCTGGGTCTCAGCTTCCTTGAACATCCAATGTGCGATGTGTCGCTGTGTGCTTACCTGCTTCCCAGCATGAGCAGCATTGAGGTCGCTTTCCAGCGTCCTCATTTCCCGGGTGTGCCTCTCAGCCTCCGCCAACTTTTCATCTTCCAGGGCTGTAAGCCGGGCTTCCATTGTAGCCACTCTCACCTCAGCTTCTTCCCTTGCTCTCCTCTCCTCCTGTATACCACATTCCGTCAGATCACTCAGACATGAGTCACACTTCAGTGGGCGTCATGCATGCGGCCTACACTATCTGACATCAACCTACTTGGTATAACAATAGGCCAGGTAGGCATTCATGAAGCAAGTATGGAAGGGACATTAGCACAACACTCTTGAGCAGGCTAAACCCACGCAGCCTGCCTGCATCATGAGAGAGAGAGACAGATTACAATGCTTTAGCCAGCAGAATACAGCAGGTGTAAAATGATGACAAAAATGAAGTCAATCAGATTTTCAATGTGGTCCACCACCTCTTTTGTGTGCAGTCGTGGCGCATTCTCTTGAGAGTTGTCTTATGCTTTAAACCAGCAAATGCACAGGTCAGCTTCTGCCAAGAGTTAATCTGCCCAGACCTCAAAACCTTCATTCACAGGAAAACATGCAAGCAGGCAGGCAGGTGGACAGACAGGTGCTTAAGCTCGTGACAGATGGTCCAGCATGAAGTTGCAGTACTCGGCCTCAACTGCTGGGTTGCCTGAACACCAGATATAGTCCAACCTCTTAGGCTACGATTATTTTCTGGAGGTGACGGCAGCTCTCACCTGAAGAGAGCTAGCGGTCAGATCCCACACGCACTGCTTTTTGCTCCACTCGCTGTTAAGCTGCTCAATCTGCTCCGCATGATTCAGCCCCTGTGAGTACCCATCCACCAAGCTTCGCAGCAACGCCTTGGTCCAAAATTGCCCCGCCTCCTTTTCTTGCTGCAAAGCAGGAGCACTGGTCAAACTGGCGTGCAATTGGAGGGCAGCTGCCCCATGAGCTGGCAAACGCCAATTATGCTGACAAGACATTTGTTGGCAGGCTGGATGTAGCTGTGACTGTATACTGGCATGAAGTTGTGGCATGTTGCAGCACACCATGTCATGTGGTAGGAGGACTTGTACATTCCATGCAGATCGTTTTCAGGATTATGTACAAGGCGCATGGACAGATGTCATGCATGGTCATATTGGTAACTTTAGGGTTTAGGATGGGGGGTCTACAATGTACCTTCAGCTCTTTCTTCTTGTCCTCAAGGTCGATTCTCAGGCTGCTAGCAATGCGCTCCGTGCGCTCTTCTTCCACCTCCACCCTTGTCTGCCAGCTCTTGATCTGGCTGGCATGAACTTGCTCATTGGCTGTCATCTTGGCCTGTACACAAGCAGCTGCAGTTGAATTTGACATACAAGAATTGTTCTGCAACAGCACCAAAAGATGGCTGGCTTGTAGGCATGCCTTCGGCATGCCTTCAGCATACAACTGTTCGAGCCAGCCAGCACAGCAATCTGTGCAACAACAGACCCACAAGACACATTACCCACATTTCGGTAACATGAGAATACATATTTGACGGACAGCTTGCTGGCTTTTGCACAGGTGTGTCGGAATCTGGCGCGCATGCTCATCTGAGCTGCATTGCAACATGTTTCAACAAATCTTTGGCAACACTACTCAGAGACAGGGCTCCATGCATGTGGCATCACAAAGGGACACATACCTCATGCTGTAGCAGACTACCCTGCAGCTGCTGAACCAGGCTTTGGGATTTGCTCAGAGCTAACTGAGAGGTGACCTGCATCTTGATAAGCTCCTGCTTCAGCGTCTGCTCGGTCTGCAACACATCCAATGAACTGTCATGCGCATGTGGCTTTGCATTTGGTTGCTGCCCTGGCATATCTGTATATTCAAAGAGATATGCAACAGCAAATGTTGGACAGGATTGGGGCAAGGCATGAAACAAAAACAATGATGTCAGCCTGAGCTGCATGCATGTATTGTGTGAACAGCAATACTCACTTTGATCAGTTTGGTTTTGTGCTCCACCCTTGCCAACATGATGTCCTGTTGTCTCTCAGCGTCCTGTATGCATGCATCAGTAAGACTTTGGGTTCGGTTGGGTAGCTGTACATGGGCTCATGCTTCATTTGGGTAGCTGGACATGCATAGAGCCAGCTGTCAACAATGTCCTTGACTAATTCCTGACTGATGATAAAACACCTACAATGCTAGCACAAACAGAATGGTCAGCAACTTTGCAGATGGTGTCACACAATTCCAGCAGCATTTGCATGACCATACTGTAGAGCAGTTTGATGCTATGTGGCAAAGGCCATCCAGAACAAAATTGTGCTCAAACATAGCAGTCATAAAGCATCATGCACCAAGAATTGACGACCTTCTGCGCTGCGATTGCCGCCACCAGTGCATCCTGGCTCTCTGGAACTTCTACCATAGCGCTCTTCGTCTCGGCCAGATCTGACAGGATAGCTGCCTTTTCGGCCTGCAAATGCAGTCAGCAAGCCAGATCGACGAGATAACTGTCTAGATGTAAGCAAGATTGGCTGCATCCAGCCAAAGCAGTATTGTATGGAGCTGTGACCTCGCAGGTGCAGTCGTGGCTTGTGAAACGACTCACCTGCAGGTCGTCCACCTGATCGGACAGAAGCACAACCTGCTGCAGTGCATCTTGCAGCTCGCTCTGTTGAGCATTCACCCTTTTATTCTGCAGCAGGCAAAGTAACACTGAGCCCGTCGTTTAAGTGAAGCGGCGAAAGAACTTGACGACACCTCGCATTCATGCGAGTCGCAGGCGGTGCGGATTTGTTGCACGGTGTGCAACATCTGCAATGTGTACTCAAGTCAGCACAGCCATCAGTTGCGGGCTAGCTTGACTCATCAGCAAGTCCTACGATCTAAAGACGCTGTAGAGGATCCAACAGTGAGACCAGCGGTGGAACTTGCGAGAGCTGTCACCAAACTCTCGTTTAATGCTGAAGTAGCGGAACAGGGAGATCTGGAGACTTCTCGTGCGCCATGGCCGTTTCCTACCTGTCGAAGGGTGTCCCACGCTTTCTTTCCAGCCTTCGCACCCCCAACTGCTGCCAGTGCGCCCAGACCTAACCTTCCGGCACCCATTCTATTGGTTATATTGACAGCAATTGACCGCCAGTGAAAGCTACTGGCTGGTACCAGCAGGTGTTGCCAGTCGAATGCGGTGGCGTGCGCTTTGTTCGCAGGCAGGAATTGCAGTGCTGGATTCTGAATTCTTATTTTCGTAAGCTTAGTGCAGATTCTGCACAGCTGCCAGGCAAGAATAGTGGAATCCACGTGCAACTGTTGCAGAGGCTCATTTTCGATACTGCAGCTGTAGTCTGCATATGCACAATGCAGTCTGCTCACCAGAAGAATGGCAAGGATAGGCCATCCCCTTGCTGCTAGACTGTGCCAGCAGTTTTGGTGCTGGGCAAGGGCCACCCCAGTTTCAGATTTAGAATTGTGGGAGACAGGACCGTAAGGATCACCATAAAGTCTAAAGCTGTGCTTCCCAAATGTGATCAGATAGCTGCTGTTGCTGCAAGACCATCTGACTCCCCGGGTACATCTGTGGATTGTAATGTGCTCACTATGCAACAGCAATGTCTATATCCAACAATGCAAATGTTCTGATCAAGACTTATATAAGACCATAAATGGTCCCAGTTGCTGCTGTGCAGATTTGAGAAATACCACAGCAGAACGTAATTGCAAACTAGGGGCAGAGATCCAATTTTCCCGTTATCACAATACCAAGTATCCATGTGGACAAACACTGTGGTTCCGCAACAGAGTGCGAAATTCAGCATAGGAAGGTCTTTCCAAAGCACACAGCAGATTGACAATCTTAACCTGTGGCCCTAATTCAATCAGAGCCTGACACACAGCAGATAAAGGTTCCATGAAATACGATGAGTGCTGTTTTGTCGGCAACTAGTGACACTGTCAAGACAACTGCTCATTCAACTACCATCGCATGCTAAATGGGCACGCGACACAGCAAATGCCAGAAACCAAGGCTTGCTTAGCATGCTATTTTGATTGTCCCTTGGGCAGTACAAATATCCCTTGAAGTCAGACTGCATTGAACGCAAGCATCAGTGGCTTGTCACAAATCCCATGCCATCACTCCATGCGCGCAGTCATTCAAAAAGAATGCCTGTGACAAGCATATGCACCTGACTCACCCAGGTTTGCTGCATGCTCTCAACCTGGTAATGGCAGCATGTGTCATTATGCCACAGCCTGCACTTGCTTCAACAAGGACTTGAAGTCTTTGCTTTTGGAAAATGCCCGATCATGTTGGGCAATAGTGTCTAGGGTCTCTGCTGCTTCCTGATGTCGCTTTAAGGCACAGAGAGCCTCAACCTGCATTACGACAATCTCAGTCTGCTAAAATATCCACGACAGTGAAATTAACACAGCTTTCTTGTATTCTTGTGGATAGCAGCACATGCACCAGGCCCTGGGGACATTCAAGTGGGCTGGAAGACACAGTTTATGCAACAGGCATCCAATGGCAGTGCCCAAGAGCATCATTGGAAGTGCTTTCATCGTAAGTGCTCACAAAAGGACATTGTAAGTGTAATGGAGCAAGCTTGGGAACAGAGAGGACTACATTAGTGACTTGTTACTGCAGCTGATGCATGTTGGCAAAGTAAGAACACCACAGAAAGCTATGGCACTGTGATCTATGCATAGCTGACCTGGCGTATGTAGGCAGTTGTAAAGCTAGCAGGACCCAGCTTGACAGCCGCTTGTGCATCTTCCAGTGCGCCTTCAGCGTTGCCAAGGGTCAATCTAACCCCGCTTCTGTTTGCATGCAGCGTGTGCTTTCCTTTAGACAACTCCAGCTCTATTCCTTTGCTGTATGCACGTTCAGCAGCTGGCAAGTCTCCGCCTCTGGCCTCTGCATTTCCTTGCAAGCGCAACTGCAAGGAATAGAATTAGGCTTGGTGCCTGCACACTTTGATAACAAGATTGATGTCTGCAAGCACCTTATACTTTGCTTGATCTATGCAGCAGTGTCCAGTTAATTGAGCTTTGAGCATGCACAGGTGTTGCTCCAAATGACAAGGCGGGCTTGCATATGCTGACACAGCCCAACCATGTGCAACACGTGGCTAAGTCACCAGCTCAGGCTTGTTCCATCAGCAGCTTTGAAACAGGCTGTTGTGCAGTGATGCAGTGAGTGATACAGGCATCACCTCTGTTGCTTTCAAGAATACATCTGGGACTTGTATATTGCATATCAAATCCAAGACCTCTACAAACTTTGCAGGCGATGAAACATGACTGAGCTGCGTCCCGGGGGGGTCAACTATCATGTTTGGACCGTTTCCACAAATTCCTGGAAGACGTCATGCTGCGTCACAGCATTGCACAGATCAACTAGCCAACACTGCGATTGGCCAACTGCCTTTGTAATAAGAAAGGCTGAAGCAGACACTCACCAAGGCAGCCACATGTTTCAATCTCTAGCTCATCCAATGCCAGGTCCTGAGCAAACTGAATGACCTGCAAAGATACGGGAGTCCAAAGAGCTCGAATGATCTACTGACATGGCCAAATTTGGTGGTGCAGCACCAAGAACTGTATAACCCAAGTCACCTGCTGACAGCCCTGCTTCTTGCAAGTCTTGTTCGTGCACATACTGATGTGATGTTTGCTTGGTTTTGCACTAGCAGCACAAACCGCTTTGCACTGATGCCCATGCCTGCTTCCAGAGGGTGCTCGAGACCTAAACACATGTTGACATGCATATGGTCGCAGTGTAGCCACCTCAGTCATTGGACGGCAATGGCAGTACACCTTAGTCTTCGGCTCTGGCGCATCACGTCTGTACGCTTGTATTTGAAAGAGAGTGCGCGACGTATGAGGTGTACCACCTGCAGCATATGCTGTCCAGTCAGAGGCCCCATAACGTGAACAGCCCTTTGTAACTTCAAACGCACGCGGGAACAGCTCTGCAACGAGCCAGCGTCGTCTAGCTGCAACAAGAATAGGGCTGCGTGTGCAAGTTTCATGTGGCACAGATGATGTGCCCATACAACAGTTGCTCCGCGAGCCGATTGCAGCGTCGTGCTGCAGAAGTGAATAGGTCACGCACAAGTTTGCAGCACCCGAAGCTGTGACCCTAGTCGCTGTGCGCACCGTCGCAGCGCATGACAAACCAGCTTCCACGATACATTTGCCCCATCGCGGCCAGTTCTTGTGCTTGAATCCTCCTGTGACGAACGCAGCTCAGAGCACGAGGCTGATCAACCGCCTAGCCGAGTGTTTGAACTCGCGCGGACAGTCGTGCCAGCGGCTGCTGGCGTTGCAGACCCCTCGCGATGCGCGTCTGGAAACACCACCAGCTCAGCGTTGTTCTAGTCTGCTGTGCCCTGAGCGCGAGTTTACTTCCAGTGTCAGCTGCACAGCAGGCAACCTTTTACGCTTGGAGACCGCACTTTTCAGCATATCTTGGAGGGCTTAATTGGCACAGCCAACGCAGCTTGCTGCAGAATGGTACTAGCGGCGGTAGTAATAGTACATCAACAGGCCCTGCGACAGCAGCTCCTGCCAGCAGCCCGACGATCCTTCAGGCAGCAGATGTCACTTTCAGATTGATAGGAAGTGATGCCTTTCCTTTCAGCAACACCACAGCCAAAGTGTTTCAACAGGCTCTGCAAAAAGTGTTCAGCAACTTCAGCTATGCTGGCTTCCAGTACGAGTCTTTCATGGTGATGGTTCTCAATACAGCTGCATTCAGACTGCAACAGTGCACTTGACCCACAAGTTTGGTCCATGCTGGAAAGCGTCAAAGTACTAGTAAGACAAATGGCTTTCTGCAAGCACTATTTTCTGACACATGCTGCTTGCAGGCGGTGAACAACTCAGGGGAACCCAATGCTCCTGAAGCTGTTGATGTCAGCATGCAGCTCACAGTTGCCACAACAGCCAGTGCAGCCACTTCCCTTTATGTCTTTCTCGGTGGGCCTGCCATCCCAGAGCTCAACAGTCAGCTGAACAGGACAGGTAGGAGAAGATCTGAATGCAGATAGCATAGACTCTGCCCACATGCCATCTCTGCAGCTGCACTTGCACACTCAATGTGCTGTGTTTACTACTTTTGTAATTCCATAAGTATGGTTCAATTCTTGGTGTGGATTCAGGCTTTGACATTGTTGCAACGCTGGAGGACTTAGCCAGCAGCCCAGCAACACTCACATCAGCTACTGTGACATCTGCTACTCCTGCAGCAACAGCAGAAGCCACTGCGGCAACAACTGCCAGTCCAAACCTGACAGCCGCCCCTGCAGTCAATGCCACAGCAGCACCGTTAGCAAACAGTACAGCCCCCACAGCTGTGCTTGCTACGCCTACTGTGGTCAATGCAAGCAGCTCACAACCAATAGTACAGTCAGCTGTCGCACCCTCTCCCACACCCTCCCCCACACCATCCCCTACACCCTCCCCCACTTCATCACCCACACCCTCCCCCACACCATCCCCTACACCCTCCCCTACACCATCCCC